>ERZ838225.1396-NODE-1396-length-19591-cov-18.658579_pt1 | contig 19591 bp, 10 predicted proteins | sample MGYA00519684_ERZ838225 | MGnify/ENA primary metagenome ERZ838225 (study PRJEB31850, sample SAMEA3708829) | human gut metagenome | biome: human gut; feature: human-associated habitat; material: faeces | place: China | collected 2014 ...
AATCAGATATTTTCAGACCGACCGAACTTTGACACGCATCGTTTCTCCCCCCTTACGAATACGCAGAGGATATCTTTCAGGACGCCTTCACTACGATTTGGGAAAGTCGTCGTTTTATTAATCCCAACACATCTTTTTCTTCTTATTTATATACAATCATGCGCAATCGGATTCTAAACCATTTGCGCGAACTGGCAAGCGAAGACCGACTGAAAGAGCAAATCCTTTCACAAGCTATAGACTACAGTAATGAGACGAACAATGAAATCATTGCCAATGATTTACAGAGACTTATATCTCATGCACTGGAACAACTGACTTCCCGCCAGCGAGAAATATTCGAAATGAGCCGTGAGAAACAAATGTCTCATAAAGAAATAGCAGAAGCATTGGAGATTTCTGTCAATACGGTACAAGAACATATCTCATCTTCTTTGCGTTCGCTTCGTACGTATTTAGAAAAACACTCTGTTACCGGCACTGACCTAATTTTACTTCTTATCTGCCTCAATCTTTAGCGGGAGATGGTTTCTAACGGCATATACAGTTAAAGGAAGTTAACTATACCCTAGACATTCTTTTTCTTTGTGTACTAATTATACAAAGGGGAAATTAAGATATACCCGAATTCTAAATAACAGAATATGAAGAATACAGAAAATAATAAAAAACTATATCGCCGTTATCTGGACGATCTCTATACAACAGAGGATGCCCGGCAACTACTGAACAGCCTGCACGACCCGGATAATCATGAAACACTCAATGAGTTGTCTTCCGATGTCTGGGAAGAAACCGCCACACAGCAACCTTATACAGATCTTGAACGTGAACACTATAAACGAGAGGCACGTCAATTATTGAAACACATAGAACATAAAAAACGTACTTGGTTCCATCGTATCGCAGTTGTTACCGCCAGCACTGCAGCAATCGTTTGCCTGGTACTGAGCGGAATTCATTATCTGGAACATCTGAATGAACAACAGATTATCTATCTGGAAGCCTCAACATCTTATGGCGAACGAAAACAACTTCTTCTGCCCGACGGCACCCAACTAACACTAAATTCCTGCTCACATGTCCGGTATCCGAATAATTTCACAGGAGAAGAGCGTAAAATAGTACTGGAAGGTGAAGGATATTTTCAGGTACACAGAAATGAAGAACAACCTTTCATTGTCAGTACCCGCCGTTTCGATGTACGTGTACTAGGAACCTGCTTTGATATAAAATCCTATTCTTCTGATGAAATCGTTTCTGTAGAAGTGGAAAGCGGAAAGGTGCAGGTAGATTTGCCGGAAGCGATGATGCGGTTAAAAGGCAAAGAGCAGGTACTTATCAATACCATTTCGGGCGAATACAGCAAACGACGGGAAGAGCGTCCGGTAGCCATATGGAAAAAAGGCGGTCTGCGTTTCAACAGTACTCCGATACGTGACGTGGCAAAAGAACTGGAACGAATGTACAATTGCCATATTACATTTGCCAACGGTAAATTCAACAATCTGATTTCCGGAGAACACGATAACAAGAGCCTGGAAGCAGTTCTTCAATCTATCGAATATACAAGTGGTATCCGGTATAAGAAGGAAGGCAACCACATATTGTTATATAAATAGCAAAAAGATGTTAATCACACCCTAGTATATAGTTTACGGTGTGTATTACCTTGTAGAACCTTGAATATTTAACTTATAATTTTAAGAAGACATATTATGAAAGCACCCAGTTAATTCCATCTCTGAAAAATAGGAGCTGTCTCTCAGAGAAGCCCCTATTCCGTAATCCGGACGGATATTCATTCGTTTCGACCCGTGTGAATAACGTATCTCGTATTACAAGTCTTTGTTTTAAATAATCTATTCAATTACTAAAACGTACAAATTTATGAATAATCTTCCTAATATAAAAAGGAAAGGCAGAAATGTACATTCATTTTTAGCTTTTTTACTATTCGTATGCTTGTCATCATTGCCTTGTTACATACAGGCACAAGAAAAGAAAAACATTACGCTGGATGTCAAGAATGAAACTGTAGAAAATGTATTCAATCAATTAAGCAAACAGACCGGCTACAAATTCTTTTATGATCAGGAAATTGTAAATGCCGCCCCACGTATTTCAATCAAAGCACGCAATAGCTCGTTAGAAAATATTTTGAGCATGATAACAGTACAGACCAATTTATATTTCAATAAGAAAAATAATACCATCTCTGTCGGCAAACAAAAAAGCCAGGAAACAATAAAATCAACAAGAACCAAAACCGTCAACGGAACAGTTACAGACCAGAACGGTGAACCCATTATCGGTGCCAATGTATTAGTAAAAGGTACGACAAACGGTATCATTACCGATATTAACGGAAACTATTCTTTGGCAAACGTAACCGAAGATGCTACTATTCAGTTCTCATACATCGGGTATCAAACAACCGAGGTCAAAGCGAACAGTAAAGAGTTGGCGCGTATCATACTAAAAGAAGACAGCGAGCTGCTGGACGAAGTAATAGTAGTAGGGTACGGTGTACAGAAACGCAGTGATGTCACAGGCGCTATATCTTCCGTAACTTCCGAGAAACTGAATTCTACCCCCTCTTCTAGCCTGGGTGAAATGCTGAGAGGACAAGCTGCCGGTGTGCAGGTTACCATGTCCAATGCCGCTCCCGGTGGCAGTTCGAATATTCTGATCCGGGGACGTCGTTCGCTTTCCGGCGGAAATGATCCTCTTTACATCGTGGACGGTGTCCCGATGACTAGTATAGATGATATAAACTCCAACGATATAGCATCACTCGAAGTTCTGAAAGACGCTTCTTCCCAATCAATCTATGGCGCACGCGCAGCCAATGGTGTCATACTAATCACTACCAAACGGGGACAGACCGGAAAGATGAAAATCAGTTATAACACCTACGCCGCTTCACAAAGTATCCATAAGAACTTTGAGTTTTACAATGGAGAGGAATGGGCTGCTTTACGCAAGGAAGCATACTATAATGCCAATCTTAGCTATGATGAAACCGACTGTTTCAGAGGGTTGATGCTCGACGTTTTTAAATCAGGAGAGTATGTTGACTGGGAAAAGCTAATGATAAGCTCCGCCTGGCAACAAAAGCACGACATCTTGATACAATCCGGCGGGGACAAAACAAAGTACGCTCTGGGACTGGGATATTTTGACCAAAACGGTATGGTTCCAAATTCGGGATTCCAACGTTTGAGCGGACGATTGAACATCGACCACAAACTACTGAAAAACCTGACAATAGGCACGAACTTCTTATACACCAAATCATGGAAGAAAACAGCAGACGGCTCCTTCAATTCATTTATCACCATGCCGCCTCTGGCAAAAGTATATAATGACGACGGTTCCTTGCGTGAAGATGTAACCGAAGCTGGAGAATCCCACTACAACCCATTATGGAATATCGACTACTCAAACAATAAAAGCCAGACCGACCGGCTATTGATCAACTTTTTCGTGGACTGGAAAATCACAAAGGACTTATCATACCGTGCAAACGGAAGTTTGAATACCAGGACTGTCCATAGCAACACTTATCAGGGGACAAAGCATACGACAGGACGCAATAACAATGGAAAAGCGACTGCCGGCACAAGTTTCTCTAACGACTACCTGTTCGAGAATATAGTCAACTACGTGAAGGATTTCAATAAGAACCATCATTTCGACGCAACCTTTATGCAAAGTGTCAATGTCATCGAATGGAAAAATCTAGGAATAAACGGTACCGGATTCGCAAACGATGATTTGACTTATAATGCGATAGGCTCTGCCAATGAATATGGTACGCCTACCTGGGAATTATCTGATAGAAAACTATTATCTTTCTTGGGACGTGTCAGATATAACCTGTTCGAGAAATACCTGTTCACCTTCGCTTTGCGTGTGGACGGTTCTTCCGTTTTCGGAAAGAATAACAAATACGGTTATTTCCCTTCGGGAGCTTTTGCCTGGAGGATAAATGAAGAATCCTTTTTAAAAGAAGCCAAATGGCTGTCCAACCTGAAACTCCGTTTAAGTTACGGTGCGGTCGGTAACCAAGGCGTTACCCCTTATAAATCACTTGGTTTGACAGATAGATACCTGACCGAATTCGGTGACAAGACCATCATCGGTTATCTACCCGGAACGGAATTGACCAACCCTAACTTGAAATGGGAAACGTCCACTTCCGGAAATATCGGACTTGATTTCGGATTCTTCAACGGAAGAATCAATGGTACGATAGAATACTATAATACCAAGACTACCGACCTGCTTGTCACCAAGTCTATCCCAAGCTCGCTCGGATATTCCACCCAGACTGTAAACCTGGCGGAAATGAAGAATAATGGTATCGAAATAACGCTGAATACCACTCCCGTCAAAATCAAAGATTTCAGATGGGATGTCAACTTCACTTTCACCAAGAACAAGAATGAAATTAAAAAGATAGACGGACAAGTCGATGAGAATGGCAAACCGCTTGATGACGTGAACAACAAATGGTTTGTCGGATATCCGATGAATGTATATTACGACTATGTATTTGACGGCATCTGGCAAAAAGATGACGATATCGCCAATTCTCATATGCCGACAGCTACTCCGGGCAGCATCAAACTGCGCGATGTCAACAACGACAATCAGATAACAGCCGATGACAGAGTAGTGATGCAACGTGACCCCAAATGGATAGGTACGGTCGGCACATCTTTCAACTACAAAGGATTCGACTTATCCGCCGACCTGTATATCTCTCATGGAGGAACGATATACAACCCTTATCTGACGACATTCGAGAATGGTGGTGACTTGACAGCCAAGCGAAATGGTATCCGACGCAATTACTGGACACAGAATAACCCGTCTAATGAAGCCCCTGCGCCCAACATGACGCAAGCTCCCGCATATATCAGTTCATTGGGTTATCAGGATGCCTCGTATGTCCGTCTGCGAAACGTTACTTTCGGATACAACTTCCCCCGTGCTCTTATCAGCAAAGCATACATGCAAAGTCTGAGACTCTATATGACACTGTCTAACTTCTGGACGAAAACCGATGTACAGGCTTACGGTCCGGAACAAACTCCGGGAGATTATCCCGAACCCAGGACTGTATTATTTGGATTGAATGTGACATTTTAATAAGATAAAATCATGAAAAAGAGTATATTATTTATATTTACAGCCTGCTTCCTCTTTACTACTTCCTGCTCCGACTTCCTAGATGAAGAACACAAGACGAAGTATAGCTCCGAATACGTATTCGGAACACCGGAAGGGCTAAAACTCGCGGTCAATGCACTATATGCATTGCAACGCTACTACGCAAATGATACTGAAAATGCCACCATCTTCGCTTTGGAAAGAGGTACGGATTTAGCTGTAACCAATGGCGGAACCGGTAACTTTTACGGCATCTATGACCCTAATTATTTAAAGCCGTCCGCCAGCCAGGTAGGATTCATGTGGCGTACAATGTATCAAATCATAGGCAAAGCCAATGAAATAATTGCCGCAGCCGAGGACTTGGAAGACACTCCTTCCTTACGGGCCACCGTCTCAGAAGCAAAATGTTTCAGAGCGCAGTCTTATTTCCTATTATACCGCACATTCGACAGGATATGGCTGAACATACAGCCGACTACTGCCGAAAACGTCAACGATCCGAGAGATTTTCATGCCGCTTCCGAGAAAGAAGTGTTCGACTTGATTTACGAGGATTTGGAGTATGCCATTACAAACCTCGACTGGGTATCCGACGAAGCGGGAAGATTCACCCAGGCTGCCGCCCGTCATATGAAAGCCAAAGCCGCATTATGGCTCAAAGACTGGGATACGACTCTGGAACAAGTGGAAGAAATAGAGAAATCGGGACATTTTGACTTGATTGCATTGAATGAAGTATTTAATGCCGGAGACTTGAATCATAAAGAAGCGCTGATGGTGCAACAGTGGAGTAAAAATCCGGGCGGTAATTTATCCAATGCCACTCCAAAAGGCAATTACTATGCAGCCTATTTCATCGCCCAATACCGTACCGAAATCGGTGGAACCGCAGAATATGCCTGTTCTTATGACAACTGGGGATATACTTACGGAAGATGTCTCCCCAGCCCCTATTTATTCTCACTGTATGACAAGGCTAAGGACAAACGTTATCAAGAGTACTACATACACCAGTACAAAAATACGACTGATAAAAACATCACATACGGTTCGGCTACAGTAAAACCCGGAGATTATTTCCCATTATATAAGAATGGAAGCATCAATAAGAATGTATATCCGGGATGTATCAAGTACGGAGATAAATGGACGCGCACCGCTTCGGAGACACGCAGTTATAAAGATGTGATAGTGTACCGTCTTGCCGAATCCTATATAATGGCAGCCGAGGCAGCCTTGATGAAAAACGACCAGACGTTGGCTAAATACTACTTTAACAAAACATGGGAAAGAGCCGGAAACGACAAATTCACCGGTGTGCTAACCATGAAAGACATTATGGACGAACAAGCCCGCGAGCTGTCTTTCGAAGGCGACAGATGGTATTTTCTGAAACGTCTTGGAATACTTATCGAACAAATCAAGGCATACGCCGGAGATCCGGAAATCCCTGCATCCATTCTCGGACGTAACAATCTGCCCGCCAACCCTCACTTTGTGAGATGGCCGATCCCCGAAGCGGAAGTTATCAATATGGGAGCCGAAAACTTCCCTCAAAATATAGGATACAAATAATCACATCATTGAAACAACATACATATAATTAAGATGAGAAAAAAAATTACCATATTAACACTGCTTTTCTGTTCTTTCGTTACAGGCTTGTTTGCCAATACTCCACAATATGACATTTGTATATATGGAGAGTCAGCTTCCGGAGTAATTGCTGCAATACAAGGCGCACGTATGGGTAAGAAAGTAGTGCTTATATCGAAAAACGACCATGTAGGCGGTCTTGTCACGTCAGGACTGACCGCTACCGACATGAACCGTAATGACCTGATAGGTGGTATAACAAAAGAATTCTACAACAAAATATACAACTACTATCTGCAACCTGAAGTATGGCACAACCAAGACAGGGAATCATTCATGGTTTCGACATTAAAGCGTACATATAGAGGGAAAAATGATGAAAGGCAGATACAATGGGTCTATGAATCCTCAGTAGCCGAACGAATTATGCGGGATATGCTGAAGATGGCAGGAGTAGAAATTCTTTTCAACCACCGGCTCGACCTAAATAAGAACGTCCGGAAAGAAGAGAATATAATCCGGAGCATCCAACTGGAGAATGGAAAGGTTATTGAAGCCAAAATGTTTATAGACGCATCCTACGAAGGCGATCTTCTGGCACGTGCAGGAGTATCCTACACAGTAGGACGCGAATCAAACCTGCAATACGGGGAAACCTATAATGGCATCCGTCTCAATTACAAACAAGGAAAAGACCTGACAAAAATAAGCCCTTACATTAAGGAAGGGAATGTAAAATCAGGTGCCTTGCCCTACGTTACAGATCGGGAATGGGGCAAACAAGGGGATGCGGACAAACGCGTGCAAGCCTATTGCTACAGAATGACTCTGACAAACGACCCCGATAACCGTATATCTATTCAAAAGCCGAAGAACTATAATCCGTTATGGTATGAGATATATGCACGTATGCTAAAACTGGAACCGGAAACAAAACTCCAGCAAATTATAACATTGACTCCTATGCCTAACAAGAAAACGGATACCAACCATCTGGACTTCTTCGGAGCAAGTTATAACTATGCAGAAGCCGACTATAAAACCAGGCAGGAAATAGAGCAGTTACATAAAGATTATGCGCTGGGCATGTTGTGGTTTCTGGGACATGACAAACGTGTACCAGAACATATCCGCAAAGAAATGCTGGACTGGGGATTGCCTAAAGACGAATTCACTGACACCCAAAATTTCCCTTATCAAATATACGTACGGGAAGCCCGCAGGATGATCGGAGCATTTGTAATGACAGAAAAGAATGTACGCAAAACAGATCGTACGCCGGTCGAACATTCGGTGGGACTGGGTTCTTATGCCCTGGACTGCCATTATGTATCCCGCGTCATCGACCAAGAGGGCAAATTAAGAAATGAGGGTACTATATTCGCCCCTACCATTCCCTACTCCATCAGTTATTATTCACTGACTCCTAAAGAGGAAGAATGTGCCAACCTATTGGCAACCGTATGTTTATCATCTTCTCATGTTGCCTATAGTACAATCAGGATGGAACCAGTATATATGATATTAGGACAATCGGCAGCCACAGCCGCCGCTCTGGCAATAGATTCGAATTTACCTGTCCAGAAAATATCTTATGATGTATTGAAGTATAAATTACTGCAGGACGGACAATTATTATCAGTACCCACTAAAAAATAAAGTTATGAAACTAAAATACATAATAACCTCAGTTTTTGTGCTTGCCACCGTACTGAATGTTGCATGTTCAGACAGAGACAACTATACAATACCTAAAGGCTCTTTTGAAGAAAAGCCAATTGTTCCCCCCGTTAAAGTTGAGACATCAAAAGTCGACGGGAAATGGAGATTACTGGTAGACGGTCAAGAACTATATGTCAAAGGGGCCGCATGCAACAACTTCTATGCTGAAGCAGCCGATTTCGGTGCTAATGTCGTCAGGACATACGGAGTATCCGACAAAAGTAAAGCCATTCTGGATGCCGCTCAGGAAAAAGGACTCTATGTCAATTTCGGACTTTACATAAAAAGAGAAACCGACGGTTTCGATTACAACAACGCAGCGGCGGTAAAAGCTCAATTTGATGAAATGAAAGCGACAGTCGAACGTTTCAAGGATCATCCGGCACTTTTGGTATGGTCGATAGGAAATGAAGCGGAAGCAAGCTACACCAATCTCAAACTATGGGATGCCATCAATGACATAGCCAAGATGATTCATGAAACCGATCCTAATCATCCCACTACAACGACATTGGCTTCCTCTAATGTGAACCATATAAAAAATATTATAGAAAAAGCTCCGCATATAGATATTCTTTCAGTCAATACGTATGCGCCTAACCTGCCGGGAGTATTAGGCAATCTTCAGTCCGCAGGCTGGACCAAGCCGTATATGATTACGGAGTTCGGGCCTCGCGGCACTTGGCAAATGAATCCCGAACCCGAAAGAGTGCTGCCGTGGGGAGGTTTAGTAGAACAGACCAGTAGTGAAAAAGAAGCTGACTATCTGAAAGCCTACCAAGAGAATATAGCCGTCAATAAGGACAACGGTTGCTTAGGTTCGTTCGTATTCTTATGGGGATACCAGACTCACGGAGAAGTACTGACCTGGTACGGGCTGTTCGACAAAAAAGGATATACCTTCCCGGCAGTCGATGCCATGCAATATGCATGGACAGGAAGTTATCCGAAGAACCGAGCTCCAGTAATAGCAACCCGTAATGATATACTGATGAATGGCAAAAAAGCGGAAGACGCTATTATTGTCAGCCCGAACTCATCCAACGAAGCTAAAGTCACAGCCACCGACCCGGATGGGGATGCACTGACCTACGACTGGATGATTATGAAGGAAAAGACGGCTTCTTCAGACGGCAGCCTGCCGGATGGCATCACCGGATTAATAGATGATAACACTAAAAAGGAAATTACATTCAAGGCTCCCTCAACGGTCGGTAACTATCGTCTGATAGTCTTTGTGCGCGATGTGAAAAACAAGAAAGTAGCAAGTGCGGTTATTCCATTTTCAGTTCAATAAAAAAATTATCGACTATGAAACTATTAAAATATAATTTAGGCATCTTGTTGTGCCTCACAGCTATCTTCTTCATTGCATGTGACAGTGACGATGAAACTATACAACAGAACCCGAAACCGACTATTAAGTTCACGAAAGTCGGAGACGAACCAGTCATTGCTTATCCGGGCACAGAACTCAGTTTTTCTGTTGAGATGACAGGCACAGCCGGTATTAAGAAAGTCGTTACCATGCTCGACTCACAAGAAATACCCGGAAGTGCCAAAGAATATCCGGGAAATACGGATAAAGACTCATACAGCGTATCATACACCATAAAATCGGAGGAAGTAGGTAAAACACTGAACTTTGTAATACTGGCAACTGACAATGAGGAAAAGAAATCCACTGCCGAATATGTAGTTTACATCCAGGCTGCCAAACCGGAAATTGAAATAAAGATTCCTGATACCGCACCGGAAACGGTTACTGCGGGAGAAGTGGTAACGTTCGACATTGAGATTACTTCCGCAACAACATTAAGAAGCATAAAAACATATCTCGAAGGTCTGGAAATTACAGATTTAACCAAAGAGACATTTGAGAATCCCAACAGTGATACCTATGTATTCTCATACACAACTACTGATTTGAATGCCGGACAAACCCTGTCATTCACATTTGAAGTGATGGATGCTAACGGTGGTATCGTAAGAAGTGAATATAGCATAGAGGTAACGAGAGCAGTAGAATTAGACATAAATGAATTCTACACACTTAAAATCGGAGCACAAGCCAGTACAGACGCAGGACCTTTCTTAAATACTACTAACGGAGAAATTTATGTACGAGACGGAGCTGCTGCCAAATCAGCCAATATCGACATTACCCTATTCTATAGTAACGGTTCATACGGCTATTATTTCGTATCCCCGTCTGATGCAAGCATCGAAGCTATTTTCAAAGCACCGGATGCAATAACAACTTGGGAACATCGTAACAGTACGAAACTGAAAGTTATCCAAATGACGCCGGACGAATTCTTAGCAATCAATTCTGCTGAAATGATTCAGAATCTCTACACGAACTCATCCGAAGCAGAAGTAGAGAAACTGACAAACAAGCTGGGAGTAGGCTCTATCATCGGATTCAAAACTGTTGCCGACAAATATGGCATTATAATTGTCAGGTCATTTGCCAGCGGCAGCTCAAAAGGAAATGTCACCATCGACATGAAAGTGGAAAAATAACCCGGTTCTCAAAATAAATTAATTCTTAAACCGCCCTTATTTATGACAAAAATAGGGGCGGATTAGAAATTATTATCTATAAAACAATGAAAATAAAATTATTATTCATCCTGCTAATTACTTTTCAGCCCTTAGTATTCGGAGCTAATGACATACCTGAACGACCGCTTTATCTTGACCCTTCCCAGTCAGTCCAAACAAGAGTGGAAAATCTGATGTCCTTAATGACGCTGAAAGAAAAGGTTGCCCAAATGTGCCAGTATGTAGGTCTGGAACATATGCGCGACGCGGAAAAGAATATCACGGAAGAAGAGTTACTGAACGGTCATGCCAGAGGATTTTACAAAGGATTGCACTCCACAGGAGTGGAACGGATGGTCACACAGGGAGAAATCGGTTCATTTCTTCATGTCTTGACTCCTGCGGAAGCCAATCATCTGCAAAAGTTGGCGGAAAAAAGCCGTTTGAAAATTCCCTTGCTGATAGGGATTGATGCCATACATGGAAACGGGCTCGTCAGCGGCTCTACCATTTACCCGTCTCCAATAGGAATGGCTTCCACATTTGCGCCCGATTTAATAGAACAGGCAAGCAGGCAGACAGCCCTCGAAATGCGTGTGACAGGTTCTCACTGGGCATTCACTCCAAATATAGAAATAGCCTGTGATGCCCGTTGGGGAAGAGTAGGAGAAACATTCGGAGAAGACCCGTATCTGGTATCCCGCATGGGAGTAGCATCCATCAAAGGTCTGCAAACAGACAATCTTACAGGACTAAATACCGTATTAGCCTGCGCCAAACATTTGGTTGCAGGGGGAATAGCCAATAACGGAACCAATGCCGGCCCGGTAGAATTGAGTGAAGGCAAACTAAGAAACTTCTTTTTACCCCCATTCAAAGCAGCCATACAAGAAGCTAAACCTTTTACCCTTATGCCAGCACATAACGAATTGAATGGGATCCCGTGTCATGCAAACAAATGGTTGATGACCGACATTATGCGGAATGAATACGGATTCGACGGGTTCATTGTAAGCGACTGGATGGATATGGAAGCAATCAGCACACGCCACCGGATATCCGAGAATACAACCGATGCATTCTTCCTGTCCGTAGATGGCGGAGTAGACATGCATATGCATGGCCCTGTTTTTTTCGATGCCATCCTGAAACTTATAAAAGAAGGAAAACTGACGGAAGAAAGAGTTAATAAAGCATGCGCCAAGATACTGGAAGCCAAGTTCCGGCTAGGATTATTCGAGAACCGGTATGTTACGGAAGCCGGAATAAAGAAAACGGTTTTCACCAAAAAACATCAGCAAACAGCACTGGAAATCGCCCGGCGCTCCATCGTCCTATTGAAAAACGAGAGTCTGCTTCCCGTTGACACCCGAAAGTTCAAAAAGATACTCGTGACAGGGCCTAATGCCAATAACCAATCAATCATGGGCGACTGGGTATTTGAGCAACCGGAGAAGAATGTATCAACCATACTGGAAGGCATAAAAGAGGAAGCATCCGGTACACAGATAAATTATGTAGATGTCGGCTGGAATATGAGAGCATTGGATAGTGCCAAAATAGAAGAGGCCATACAAACAGCAAAGTCTTCGGATTTGGCAATCGTCATAGTTGGCGAAGACTCTTTCCGGCAACATTGGAAAGAGAAAACATGCGGAGAAAACAGAGACCGTATGGACATCACTCTTTGGGGTAAACAGGATTATCTTGTGGAATCTATTTACAAGACAGGAGTTCCTACTATCGTCATCCTGATAAACGGACGTCCCCTTGCCACCAGATGGATTGCTGAAAATATCCCGGCTGTTATTGAAGCCTGGGAACCGGGGTCAATGGGTGGAAAAGCAATTGCAGAAATCCTCTTCGGCAAAGTAAATCCCAGCGGAAAGTTACCCATCACTATTCCACGGCACGTAGGTCAGATTTCAACGGTATATAATCACAAACCGTCCCAATTTCTCCATCCTTATATTGACGGGGACAAAACACCACTTTATCCTTTCGGATATGGTCTAAGCTATACTTCTTTCAAGTACGACCAGCTTAAAGTAAATAAGGCTGATTATCACGCCAACGAAGAAATAGAGATTACTGTGAATGTCAGTAACACAGGAGAAAGGCAAGGAGAAGAGGTCGTCCAACTTTATATTCGGGATGATTACAGTAACACCACCCGACCGGTGAAAGAACTGAAGCGTTTTCAACGTATTCTTTTGGAAAAAGGAGAAAACAAAGTGGTATCATTCCGCTTGAACAAAGAAGACCTGTCCTACTATAACCATAAAGCCGAATATGTGCTCGAACCGGGCACGTTTACCGTCATGGTGGGCGGCAGTTCTTTGGACAAAGACCTACAAAAAGTTAAGTTTAACGTAAAATGAAACCGGATATGAAGAACCTGATTCTATTATTAACTGTTCTTACTTTTCTGTTCAGTTGTAAAAGCAACCCGAAAGAAGAGTACGACATATGTATCTACGGCGGCACTTCCGCCGGAGTAATAGCAGCATACTCTGCCAAGATGTTGGATAAGAAGGTGTTGCTTATCGAACCGCAAAGCCGCCTCGGCGGACTGACTTCTGGTGGGCTTGGTTTCACCGATATAGGAAACAAACAAGTGGTGACCGGATTATCAAAAGATTTTTACCGCCGTTTGGGAGCTTATTACGGCAAACTGGAACAATGGATATTCGAACCCAAAGTAGCGGACAGCCTCTTTAATGACTACATTAAGCGAGCGGATGTCAAGGTTTTATACAAATACAGAATCACAGACGTCCAACTTGCCAACGGATATATAAAAAATATCACCCTTGAAAGTTCCGACGGAACAAAACTCGGCAAATCCATAGCCGCCAAAGTATTCATCGACTGTACTTATGAGGGTGACCTGATGGCTAAAGCAGGAGTTTCCTACATAATAGGCCGGGAAGACAACAAACAGTATGGTGAAACTTATAATGGCGTCCAACTGATGAAAGGACACCAGTTTCCGGATGGAGTAGACCCATACAAGATAAAAGGTGATTCCACAAGCGGATTATTATGGGGAATCAGTCCTGCCGCACTCTCATCGGACGGTACGGGCGACAAGTTAGTACAAGCCTATAATTACCGCATTTGCCTCACCGACAATCCAGCCAACAAAATAGAAATCACCCGCCCGGAAAATTATGATTCCACCAAATACGAGTTACTGCTACGCCTGTTTGACGCCCAACCCAATAAAAGGAAACTAAACCATTATTTTATCTGGAGCCGGATGCCAAACAATAAGACGGATATAAATAACCGGGGAGGATTTTCTACTGATATGATTGGAATGAATCATAACTATCCGGAAGCATCTTACGAAGAAAGGGCAGAAATCATAAAAGCACATAAAGACTATACCCAAGGATTACTTTATTTCTACAAGACCGACCCCAGAGTTCCGCAAGAATTAAGAGACGAAATACAGGCATGGGGTTATCCCAAAGACGAATATACCGAGGACAACCATTGGTCGCCTCAACTATATATCAGAGAAAGCCGCAGAATGACAGGGGATTATGTAATGACGCAAGCACATTGCGAAGGACGAGAAACAGTTACCGATGGTATCGGTATGGCTGCATATACCATGGACTCACACAACTGCCAACGGTTACTCGTAAAAAAAGATGGTAAGTACATAGTAAAAAATGAAGGAAATGTAGAAATCGGCGGTGGGCTCCCCTACCCCATATCCTATCGTTCCATCATCCCAAAGGAAGAAGAATGTAAGAACTTGCTCGTTCCCGTTTGTCTCTCCGCCAGTCATATTGCCTATGGTTCCATCCGTATGGAACCGGTATTTATGGTATTGGCACAGTCTGCCGCTATCGCCGCAGCAGAAGCCATAAACACAGGAAGCGTACAAACCGTCGATATAAAAAAAGTACAGGCATTGCTACACGAAAATCCCCTATTGGACGATAGTTTTTCCGAGATACTGATTGACGACAGCGAACTGGACTTATCCATCAATAATGATTGGGAAGTTATAAAAAAACAAGGAGGATATGGTCCCACTTTCCTGAAATCCAAAGTTCGCAACGGTTCGCCTGTCCGTTTCAGCCCACATATGGAACATGAAGGAAAATACAAAGTCTATACTTATTATCACATGAGAAAAGATATATCACCGGCTATCACATATTCCATTTCGAACGGAATCGATAGTTGGACAAGAGTCATACATAAAGACAGCGTGAGAATAGAAGGACAAACTACGGGAGAATGGATAGAACTGGGAACATACAACTTTCAAAAAAGCTCCATGCCATATATAGAAATATCCACCGGAGATACAAGCGGGGCGGTCATTGCTGACGCTGTACTATTCATACCCGTAAAATAAGATTTATATGTATATGAAAAAGATTTTGTGTTTGCTATATCTGTTATCAATATTTTGTTTTTCCCATGCCCAGAATGAGAATACATATTTAGAGCAAAAGATTGATTCAACCCTATCAGGTATGACTATCCGTGAAAAAGCAGGGCAGTTGAACCAACTTGACGGACGCGGTACAATTGAAAATCTGAAGATATTGATACGAAAAGGAGAAATCGGTTCGGTTATGAATGTTACCGAACCCGAAATCGTCAATGAGTTACAAGAAATCGCCTACAAACAATCAAGAACCGGTATCCCCCTGGTTTTCACACGCGACGTCGTGCATGGTTTCAAAACAATGTTACCCATTCCATTAGGACAAGCTGCCACCTTCCATCCGGAACTGATACAGAAAGGGGCACGAATCGCAGCCATAGAAGCCACGGAGCATGGTGTCAGATGGTCATTTGCACCCATGATAGACATATCCAGAGATGCCCGGTGGGGACGCATAGCCGAAAGTTTTGGTGAAGATACCTATCTCACGGAACAAATGGCTGTTGCCGTAGTAAACGGATTTCAAGGTGATAATTTATCAAATCCACAATCAATGGCTGCCTGCGCCAAGCATTTTATCGGATACGGGACTGTAGAAGGAGGACGTGATTATAATTCAACTCATATTCCCGAAAGACAGTTGAGAGATGTCTATCTTCCGCCTTTCGAAAAAGCTGTAAAAGCCAATTGTTCCAGTATTATGACTTCGTTCAATGATAATGATGGGATTCCGGCTACAGGAAACAAAAAACTATTAAAGGGTATTCTTCGCAAAGAATGGAAGTTTGACGGGGTTGTAGTTTCCGACTGGGGCTCTGTAACGGAAATGATAAAACATGGCTTCGCTGAAGACCGGAAAGATGCAGCCCGAAAAGCGATAGAAGCCGGACTGGACATGGATATGTCTTCCAAAGCCTTTATTCAGAATATAGAGGAATTAATCGCCAAGGGGATAATTACCGAAGAGACATTGGACAATGCGGTACGAAATGTACTAAGATTAAAGTTCAGGCTCGGACTATTTGACAATCCTTACACTGATATTAATAAGAAAAAAGAAACCTATTCGGACAAGCATCTAGCTATTGCAAAAAAGATTGCGGAAGAATCTGTCGTCCTATTGAAAAATGAGAACCGCACATTACCGCTATCTCCGAAAATAAAAAGTATCCTGATAGTAGGGCCATTATCCGATGCTCCTCACGATCAACTCGGAACCTGGACAATGGACGGAGAAACAGAGAGAACACAAACTCCTGTAAAAGCACTGCGTGAAATGTATGGCGACAAAGTGGAAATTCATTTTGTGAAAGGTCTGGAGTACAGCAGAGATAAAAATAAGATGAATTTCAATAAGGTATTGGCAAAAGCAAGCCAAGTAGATGTCATTATAGCTTTTATCGGTGAAGAAGCCATCCTGTCAGGCGAAGCGCATTGTTTGGCTGATATAAAGCTACAAGGAGCACAATCCGAACTTATCAAAATATTAAGCGGAACAAATAAGCCGCTCATTACAGTTATCATGGCCGGACGCCCATTGATTATCAATGAGGAGCTAAACCTATCCGATGCTGTATTATATGCTTGGCATCCGGGAACGATGGGCGGTAACGCACTGGCAGATATTTTATTTGGTAAGACCACACCTAGCGGCAAACTACCCGTTACTTTTCCAAAAGCAACAGGACAAATTCCCATTTACTATAATCACACCAATACCGGGCGTCCGGCTACAGGAAAAGAAAAGTCTTTAGACGAAATACCTTTAAATGCCAAACAGTCAGTATTAGGCCACTCTTCTTATTATCTCGATTTAGGAGCACAACCTTTATTCCCATTCGGATATGGTCTGTCATACACATCTTTCGAATATTCCGATTTAAAAACAGACCACACCGTACTCACTCCGAACGATACGCTTTCAATTAGCGTCAAAGTGAAAAATACAGGGCAATATAAAGGAACAGAAGTAGTTCAACTCTATGTATCGGATCTTTTCGGTTCCGTCACTCGTCCAGTAAAGGAACTAAAAGGGTTTAAAAGGATAGAGTTAAGTCCAAATGAAGAAAAAATAGTAGTATTCGAACTCTCCTCATACGAACTGAGCTTTTGGAATATTAATATGAAAAAAGAGGTGGAACCGGGTAAGTTCAAGATAAGGATCGGCACTGATAGTCAAAGCGGACTGGAAACCTTTTTCGAAATAAAGTAACAGTAGCAAAGAGTTATTCTATTCAAAAAGCGGCCTCACCAAAAGGATGAGACTGCTTTTCATTTATTCATTATTCAGACCTGATGATTATCAGAGTGATGATTATCAGAGAAATCGTTATTTCTCTTTCTTATAATTCTCCAATCCGGTCTGCAAGAATTCGATATACTTAGGAATATCTTCGTTATAAGCATACGACTTATTCAACGGTTTGCCCTGATTGTCCAACAATACATAGAAAGGCTGGGCGTTGGCTCCGAATTTCACACGTTGCAGATAACTCCATTTATCGCCGACAGTACGCAAAGTACGTTCTGTACCGTTCTCGATTATCTTTACGGGCTCTGTCAACGGAGTCTTATTATCCACGTAGAGAGTAATCAGTACATAATCGTTATTAATCAAATCACTCACTTTCGGATCAGTCCACACCGCTGCTTCCATCTTACGACAGTTTACGCAACCATATCCGGTAAAGTCGAGCATAACGGGTTTACCGTTCAGACGGGCATATTCCATACCTAAGTCATAATCATCAAATTTCGCATGTACCTCGTTCTTATACAAATTGAAGTCTTGCGTCTGCATAGGCGGAGCAAATGCAGATACAGCCTTCAATGGTGCTCCCCACAAGCCGGGAACCATATATACGGCGAACGCTAAAGAGATTAATGCCATAAAGAAGCGGGTGACTCCCACCTTATCATCATCGTCATCATGCGGAAATTTGATCTTACCCAACAGATAGAATCCAAGCAAAGCAAAGATTACAATCCACAGAGCCAGGAATGTTTCGCGGTCAAGCAGTCTCCAACCGTAAGCCAAGTCAGCTACCGACAAGAATTTAAGCGCAAACGCCAATTCGAGGAAACCCAGCGTTACTTTGATTACATTCATCCATCCGCCGGACTTCGGCATAGATTTCAGCCAAGACGGGAACAGGGCAAAAAGTGTAAACGGCAATGCCAAAGCAATGGCAAATCCTAACATACCGATTGCCGGAGCAACCACACTTCCTGTGGTAGATACCTGTACCAGCAGAAATCCGATAATCGGACCTGTACAAGAGAAAGATACCAATGAAAGCGTGAAAGCCATCAGGAAAATACTTAGTAATCCGGTCGTAGATTCCGCTTTGCTATCTACTGCGTTTCCCCATTTCGAGGGTAGTCTGATTTCAAACGCTCCAAAGAATGAAGCGGCAAAAATCACCAACATCAGGAAGAAGAGAATGTTGAAAATAGCATTGGTAGATAAAGCGTTTAATGCGCTGGCACCGAAAATCAACGTGATAGCCAAACCTAATGCCACATAAATCACTACGATAGATGCACCATACGTCCACGCATCACGAATTCCTTTCTTTTTGTCTTTACTGCGTTTCAGGAAAAAGCTGACTGTCATTGGAATAATCGGCCACACACAAGGAGTGAACAAAGCCAATAATCCTCCAAGGAACCCTGTAATAAATATATATATCCAGGACATATCTTCCTGACCGTGCTCCTCACCTAATGCTTGCAGATCACTGATAACGGGTTTCCAAAGTTCACTAGAGGCAACTGCCGGCTGAATATCCGTGGCTGCTTCCGTTGTAGTTGCAGGCACCAACTCCATCATAGCAGATGAGTCTTTCGAAGCAACAGAAGTTGCCTCTTCTTTCTTATCTGCCTTATCCACTACTTTTTGTTCCGGTTGTTCTGCTTTCGATTGTTCTGTTTTCGTTGCGGCAGCATTTCCGGCTTTTGCTACTCCCGAAAACTTGAATGGCACTTGAGTAGGAGGCAGACAACTCTCGTCATCACAAGCTCCGTATTCCAGATAACCTTCTATCGCGTAAGCTCCACCCGTAAATTTCACTTTCTGCACAAACTTTGCTGTATTCTCGAAATAACGTACCTTCATTTCGAACA
>ERZ838225.1420-NODE-1420-length-19252-cov-9.799239_pt1 | contig 19252 bp, 19 predicted proteins | sample MGYA00519684_ERZ838225 | MGnify/ENA primary metagenome ERZ838225 (study PRJEB31850, sample SAMEA3708829) | human gut metagenome | biome: human gut; feature: human-associated habitat; material: faeces | place: China | collected 2014 ...
AGAATATAGCAGGCAAAAGAGAACGCAATGAAAAAGGTCGCTACTCCACTGACTATGGAACCCACTGCTGACATTGTCGTATTCATCATATTTCCCGCACCGTTTCCGAGAAGGCTTATTCCCCACTTAATCGCCTGATCTGGATCAAACTCTATTTGATCTACCAGATTCATAATTTCCTGATTATTATGGAAAAATTCTCCAATCCAACTTTGCATCTGCGGAATAAAATCATTGATGCTCGTCACCAACGTTCCCATTGTCCGTGTAAGCTGCGGAATCACACCGAACATCACCAATGCGATCACACCAACTACTAATACAATAGTAAGAATCAAGCTTATCGGTCTTTTCAATTTTCTAACTATCTTATTTTTCTTTTTTACATTTTCAAAAATTTTCTTTTCCAAAAAGCTCATTGGTACATTGGTAAGAAATGCGATTGCTCCACCAAGCACAAACGGAAATATAATATCCCATATTGTTTTTAGCACACCAAGTACCACATCAAACTTCCACAAGGCGACCACAAGAAGTGCCGTAAACACAATGAGCTCCCGGATTTTTTTAATAGACATTTTACTTAGATCCATTATTTTTCCTCCTTCTGATAAAAAAAGAAACCTTTATTGCATGACAAAACATGCAATAAAAGTCTCACCAGTTCCTTGCAGTGCCGGATGTCTCCACCGTACTGACGACACTGCAAACGTATGTTTTGAAACGCAGGTTACTCCCCTTTATTAGAGGTGATTGTACAATAAAATCTGTATATTTGTCAAGCACCTTCAAACGTATAAACGAAGGGGGTGCAAGCGCTTCCCGTGCTCCTGTAGCAAAATTGTAGCCCAACGCACTGTGTACTGGTCAGGTTCTGTTTGACCGCTTCAAATACATTCAATAGGCTGTTCCTTCCAAAAAATAATTATTGACTTTTTTGTGAATTTTTCGTCTAATAAATTGGCTGTGCAATGCAAATCACATATAATATAAGTGCAATAGCAAGGAAAGGAGTTGACATTCATGGCTACCACAACTAATTTCAGTGTCCGTATGGACAGCGACATTAAGAAACAGTGCGAAGCAATGTATGGTGATTAGGTATCAACCTTACTACCGCTATTAATGTGTTTCTTCGCCAGTCGCTCCGTGTCGGCGGTTTTCCTTTTGATGTTCGCATAGAGCAGCCGAACAAGGAAACGATGGCAGCAATGCTGGAAGCAGAACGCATTGCCCGTGATCCGTCTGTAAAACGCTACTCTGATGTAGAGGAAGCATTGAGGGCGTTGAAAGAATGAGTAAACATTTAGACATTGTTTGGACAAATCAATTTAAGAAGGACTACAAGCTGGCGATGAAACGTCATCTTGATATTGACCTTCTGGACGACATCATTCGCAAACTGGCAAGCAGCGAACAGCTTCCAGAAAAGAATAAAGACCACGCTTTAACCTGAAACTGGGTCGGGCATCGTGAATGCCACATTCAACCAGATTGGCTATTGGTCTATCGGATTGAGAATGATTTGCTCGTCTTGACATTATCCCGAACAGGAACGCACAGCGATTTATTTGGAAAGTAAGAAAATGCACTCGGTACAAACGCCGGCTCTTTTATTGGGTACACTTTGAAAGCCACCATACCTGTCACCATGGCTTCATTCTACTTTCATCATACGGTATCCCACACCAATATGTGTTTGAATATATTGTGGAGACTCCTCTGTTGGCTCCAGTTTTTTTCGCAATGTTGCCATAAATACCCGCAACGAAGCTACGTCGTTATCCCAACTGTGTCCCCAGATATTTTGCGTTATAAAGGTATGGGTCAGTACTTTGCCAACATTCTTGGACAGCAAGCATAGCAACTTATACTCAATGGGTGTTAGATGAAGTTCGTTTTCATCCAGATAAGCGCATCCCCCGGCATAATCCACTTTCAACTTACCATTAACAAATACAGAACTGGCAGTGAACATCTCTGCCGTCATCAGAGAGAGCCTTCGCTGCGTCACCCGAAGTCGTGCCATCAACTCTTCTACAGAAAAGGGCTTTGTCAAATAATCGTCCGCTCCTGCATCTAGCGCCTTGATTTTATCGTTATCCTCGCTTCGAGCGCTGATTACAATAATCGGAACATTGGACCAAGAGCGAATAGTTTGAATTACTTGAACGCCATCCATATCTGGCAAGCCCAAATCCAGTAATATGATTTCAGGATTGTGCGATGTGGCCTCCATAATTGCTGCTGAACCACTAGGTGCTGCCAGATAACGATAATCATTTGTTTTTAAAGTGATTGTAATGAGATTTCGCACAGACGGGTCATCCTCAACCACTAATATCAAAGGTTTATTCATGAATTTCTACCTCCCCGGCGGGTAATGTAAATGTAAACACAGTGCCATTTGGCAGATTGTCTGATACAAAGATTGTGCCGCCGTGAGCGGTCACAATCGACTTGCAGAGGGACAACCCCAATCCAAGGCTTCTGCGACTGTCGACCACTTTATTGGCTCCGCTATAAAACATATCGAAAACACGAGGCTTCTGCTCATCTGGAATCCCAGGCCCATTATCGGCAACTGAAACGATAACCCATTTATTCTTCTGCTCAGTGTGTATTTCAATTACCGAACCGACAGGGGTATATTTGATGGCGTTGTCCACCAGATTGATAATCACCTGAACGATCAGCTTCGCATCAATGTGTGCAAGGATAAAGTCTTTGCCGCTGCTCACACGAATGGTGTGTTCTTTACTCTTTCTGTTGATGTGCTTCAGCGCTTCAGAAACAACCTCATCCATGAGTTCTATACTCCGAGTCAGATTAACCTGTCCTCCTTCAATTCGCGTAACTGCCAACAGGTTTTCAACGAGATTAATCAGCCACATGGAATCGTCATAAATATCAGTAAAGGTCTGCTCCCGCAGTTCATCGTCCATCTTTTTATAATTTGCGAGCAAATTGCCTGCGCTGCCGGAAATCGCTGTCAAAGGAGTTCGAAGATCATGAGAGATTGCCCGCAGCAGATTAGCACGAAGCTGTTCATTTTGCGCTAAGACAGCCGCTTCCTCCTTCTCTTTGGCGTTTTTGATGTTTTCAAGTGCCAAAGCGCACTCTCCCAGAATAGAGAGGAGTACGCTGTTTTCAAAAGAATCCAGCGGAATACCGTTCACCGCAATACCAGCCACTCCATATACATGCTGGTTAACTCGAATCGCAAGGTATAGACACTTTGCACTGGATAATGTATCTGTTGTGGCACCGGCGTGTTTATTGTTTTGAAATACCCAATCGGCGACTGCTTTCTCATTCTCAGAAATTAAATCCTCTTGAGTGCTATTAACAGTACGAAAAACGTTGGGAACGTCAAGTTCTTTACCGTCAGACAGATAGACGACGATATCTTTTTTCAGCAGCTTCATGAGTTGACCTGCGGTAGCTGTGATTACCGCATTCTCATCCTGCTCTTTTTGCAGAAGCTGGTTGGTTTCAAAGAGAATCTTTGTACGGTAAGCTGTATGGGCAGATTGTTTCGCATTTTCTTTCAGCCGGGTAGCGAGAGATTCGGAAAGCAGTGTTACTATAAACATAATGGTAAAGGTAACAATATAGTTCGGATCGTCAAAATGGAATGTCAGTCTCGGAGTGGTAAAAAAGAAATTGAAAACCAGCACACTGACAACCGAGGTCAGAATCCCGCACAGTCGGTTGATTGTGATTACAGCAGTCACAAGTACGCCTAATATGTATACTGCGACAATATTACTCTCCGTGAACCCAAGAGCGTCAAAACCACATCCAATCAGTGTAGCTGCCAACAATACGACTATACTCTTCAGAACATCACGCAGGGGTATCGTATCTACCTGCACATTTCTCTTTCTTTTCTGATAGCTATTTTCTGTGTTGACATCCGGTATCACATGAATATCCAGATTAGGTACGCTGGAAATCAGGCGTTCCGTCAAGGTGGGCTTGCTGAAAAGATTCTTTCGTGCAATGGTACTTCGTCCAATTACGATTTTTGAGATGCCGGAAAGACGGGCAAATTCCGCAATCTGATAAGGCACGTCATCGCCATAACTTGTCTCAATCGCAGCGCCAAGTTGCTGGGCCAGACGCTTATTATCCTGCAAACGTTTTTTGTCCTCTTCACTCATCGCCGCTGTATTTGGCGTTTCCACATAAAGAGCGGTAAATGTTCCCCGAAAGGCTCTTGCCATCCTTGCAGCTGTCCGAATGATTTTTGCGTTGGATGGCGACGAGGAAAGACATGCCAGAATGCGCTCGTCTGTATGGTAATCGCCTCGGCTTTGTATCCTGGCGCGTTCTGTCAACAAATTTACCCGGTCAGCACATCGGCGAAGAGCAATTTCCCTCAATGCAGTCAGATTTTCCAGCGTGAAGAAATTAACTGTTGCCCGTTTGGCCTGGTCTTTCCGGTACACATTTCCACTTGCCAGTCTTTCCAGCAACTCCGCAGGTTCAATATCCACCAGTTCTACCTGATCCGCCTGATCAAAGGCAGAATCAGGAATGCGCTCCCGCACAAGAATTCCAGTGATAGAGGCCACTGTATCGTTAAGACTCTCAATATGTTGGACATTTACAGTAGTATAGACATCAATTCCAGCATTTAGCAGTTCCTGAACATCCTGATACCGCTTCGTGTGCCGACTGCTTTCTATGTTGGTGTGGGCAAACTCATCCACCAGTATGAGCTGGGGATTTCGCTTGAGCGCAGCATCAATATCAAATTCACGAAGGGTCATTCCTTCGTAAGCAACTTTTTTCACAGGAAGCTGCTCCAAGCCGTCCAGAAGTGCCATCGTCTGGGGTCGGGCATGGGGTTCTATGTATCCAGCAACCACATCGATGCCACGCTCCTTAGCCTGATGAGCCGCCTGAAGCATGGCATAGGTCTTTCCGACACCTGCGGCATAGCCAAAAAAGATTTTAAGTTTTCCACTTTTCCTAGTGTATGTATCGCTGCAAATCGCACGAAGAAGCTGATCCGGATCTTGTCTTGGCAATTCCATTTTGTTCCTCCTCGTCTATCACTCAAGTAAGAGCGATTTCTTTTTTTTAATATTATAACACACAAAGTCAAAACCTACATCTGCGACTGATTCACGGCAAGTCTATTCATGCATCCAACAAAAGAATCAATAACAGGTGTTTTTTTAGAATTTCTCCATAGTGCTTTTTGAGTGATGTGATTCTGGGCAATCGGCTCAATGGACAAGCCGGCATATTTCATTACAACCGGGGTGCAACGAAGAATCACTATCCGTGCATTATAATGAATTTTTTCCGATACAGCTGTATTCTCTGGTAAAAAAATTATGTCCAATTTGTGTGTTTCCAGTTCTCTGCACAGTTCACTATCTTCTCCGCTGAAAATATGTATAAAGACATCTGGATGCTGTTTTCCGTAAGTCTCTAGAACATCTGAGAGGCTGTCTGCCATTAATGGGTTGGAAAAACCGATTTTCAAGCTGTTTTCGCCATGAATCAGAGCATGTTCCTGCTCATTCCAATTGTTTTCCAGAAAAGCATCCAGTTTTTTCACCATAAAATACCCAAAAATAAATATAGCTGATGTACTTACAAGTAAAATAACATCCTGCATGGATTCACCTCCAATTTCCGTGATTTTTTTAATCAAATACGAAAGCACTTTTGCAAATTCCTGTTACTTCCCAACACCAACATGGTATCTCCTGCTTTCAGCACTGTGTCTGAAGAAATAGATAACTCCAGCTTGCCGCTTTTCTTGATTCCCATAATGTTAATATTGAATTTTTTACGAATATCAAGCTCTCCAATCGAATGATCCGCCCAATCTTTTGGAACGGGAATCTCAAACATGGCGTGATTTTCATCCAGTTCAATGTAATCGAGAATGTGGTCCGCACTGTAACGGATTGCAGTCCACTTTGCAAGCTGTTTTTCTGGATAGACTACTTCATTTGCACCATTACGTAACAAAAATTTTTCCTGAACGTCGGTTGCAGCTCTGGAAACTACAAACCTCGCTCCTAATTCACTAAGCAGAGAAGTTGTTTCCAACGAACTCTGAAAATTGTTGCCGATGGCAACAATACATACATCATAATTGCGAACACCGAGAGATTCCAAAAAATTGGCATTCGTACTGTCTCCAATCTGTGCGTTGGTAACAATGGGCAAAACATCCTCTACACGTTCCTCTGAAGTATCTACCGCCATCACTTGGTGACCCAAATGATTCAAGTGCATGGCAATATGCTTTCCAAATCGCCCAAGACCAATTAGAAGAATTGATTTCATAATGTCTCCTTTATCCTACTGTTATTTTTTCCTTTGGCAGTTTTGATACTTTCTTTTGCACACCGGATAAGGCCGCAAAAATCAATGTAAGGCCACCGACTCGTCCAAAAAACATCAGCAAAATCAAAACAACCCGTGAGAGCAGATTCAGTTCCGGAGTAATCCCCAGGGACAAACCGACTGTGCCAACAGCCGAGGCAGTTTCAAAAAGGCAGGTAATCATGGGAAGTCCTTCGGAAACACTGATGATAAGGCCACCGGTACAACATAGCGTGATATACATAAGCGAAATTGTCGTTGCATTTTTTACGACATCATCATCGATGCGACGTCCAAAGATATTTGCATTTTCTCTACGCCGAAAAGTGGAAATTGCGGTAGTAAACAAAACAGCAATGGTTGTTGTTTTTAGACCTCCTGCGGTAGACCCAGGACTACCGCCAATCAGCATCAACGCAATGGTGATAAATTGTCCCGCCTCACTCAAATCAGTTAATTCCACCGTATTAAAACCCGCCGTTCGTGGTGTCACAGCTTGAAAAAGAGAAGATAAAAGCCGTTCCTTTCGCGTGAGATCATCAAACTCAAAAAAATAAAAGTACATTGCCGGAACTATCAATAAAACCGCTGTGGTACAAAGAATCACCTTGCTCTGCATCCTATATTTGCGCAAATGCAGTCGATTTGCCCGAATATCATCCCAAGTCAGAAAGCCAATACCGCCAACCACAATTAAGAACATAATAGTAAAGTTTATGACTGGATTCGCTGCATAGCTTGTCAGGGAGGAAAATGGAGTGCGCACACCCAACAGATCAAAGCCCGCGTTGCAAAAAGCGGACACGGAATGAAACAGCGCCATCCAAAGACCCTTTTTCCCGAAATCACGGCAAAACACTGGTGCCATAACCGCTGCACACAGCAGTTCCATCACCAGTGTCACCCTGACAATAAAGCCAGTCAAGCGAACGATTCCCCCTACCTTTGGCGCTGAAATCGCTTCCTGCATGGTACTGCGCTGCATCAAAGAAATCTTCCGCCCGGAAATCATTGCAAAGGATGCGGCCACAGTAATAACTCCCATGCCGCCGATCTGAATCAGCAGCAAAATGACAATCTGACCGAAGACCGACCAGTATGTTGCCGTATCATGTATAATGAGTCCGGTTACACAGACTGCTGAGGTAGAAGTAAACAATGCCTCAAAGAAAGGCGTTGCCAGTCCGCTGCGGCTGGAAAATGGTAACATTAAAAGGAAGGTACCGAAAATGATCACACCAGAAAAACCAATGATGATAATTTGAAACGAAGTCAATTTTCTTTTTAACAACACCACCCTCATAACTGCGAGCCTCCTTTATACCCCTTTATATGTCCTTAATCATAAATCAAAGAGCGTAAAGAGGGTATAAGAGAATATTTATCTGTATTAAGACCGTATTAAGATGCTGAATCTATTCCTTATTGGAGATTTTGGGAATCACGATTTTTGCTATATTCATTTACTTCTCCAGAATACCGTCTAGCATAAGATTGACTTCCAGTACATTGACGGTCTCTTCGCCAAAGATGCCAAGGAAACGTCCTTCGGTACATTTTCGAATGATATTACGCACTTCATCATCTGTCATATCGTTTGCTTTTGCAATACGTGCTACCTGATATTCCGCTGCTGCCGGGGAAATATGGGGATCAAGCCCACTGCCGGAACAGGTGACAAGGTCCACCGGAACAGCTGTTTCGTCCATTTCAGGATTTGCATTGCGGAGCTTTTCTACACGTTCTGCCACAAGCTGTGCATATTCCTCACTTGCCGGAGAGAGGTTGGAGGGAGCGGCGTACATCAGTGCCTTTCCGTTTTCATCCGTATAGGTTGAAACATCAATATTCATAATGCGCCCCCACATATGGGCTTCATCTGTATATTGCTGCCCAAGTAATTCACAGCCATATTTTTTCCCGTCTACTTCAATGATGCTTCCATTGGCATTATCCGAGAAAATAAGCTGAGCAATTCCTGTGACAACACCCGTATAGATCACGCCGCACAGCAGAGTAAAGATTAAAAAGATCATACCTGCCTTTGGTAATACACTTTTTATTGTTTTCATGATATATCCCCTCCTTATACTAGGCCGGTAAACACCAGCAGAACATCAATCAGTTTCACAAAGATAAAGGGAGCCGCCAGACCGCCCAGACCATAAACCAGCAGGTTCCGTGACAGCAGCTTTCCAGCAGCAACTTCACGATATTTCACACCTTTTAGCGCCAACGGAATGAGCGCAATAATGATGAGTGCATTATAAATAATCGCAGAGAGGACAGCGCTTTGCGGGGAATGTAGCCCCATAATATTCAGAGCAGACAGTCCCGGATAAAGTCCCATAAACAGCGCCGGAATAATGGCAAAGTATTTTGCCACATCGTTGGCAATGGAGAAGGTAGTCAGGCTGCCTCGTGTCATCAAAAGCTGTTTGCCGATGCGAACAATGTCGATCAGTTTTGTGGGTGAAGAGTCCAAATCCACCATGTTACCTGCTTCTTTTGCTGCTTGTGTGCCGCTGTTCATGGCAACTGCAACATCTGCTTGTGCCAAAGCCGGAGCGTCGTTGGTGCCGTCGCCTGTCATGGCGACCAAATGACCCTTGGCCTGAAAATCACGAATCATTGCCAGCTTTCCTTCCGGCGTTGCTTCCGCAAGGAAGTCATCCACACCGGCCTCGGCAGCAATGGCCGCAGCAGTAATCGGATTGTCGCCGGTGATCATAATGGTCTTGATGCCCATTTTCCGCAGATCTGAGAATTTCTCCTTCACACCCTGCTTGATAATATCCTTCAAATAGATAACGCCGAGAATCTTGTGGTTCTTAGCCACAACCAGAGGTGTGCCGCCCTTGGACGCAATAGACTTGACAACTCGATCACAGTCTGGAGAATACATTCCGCCTGCATGGGTCACATAACTCTGCATGGCATCTGCTGCGCCTTTTCGGATTTCGTTGCCGTCAAAGTCGACGCCGCTCATACGAGTCACGGCAGTAAATGGGACAAAGTGCATATTCTTGTCCTGAAGGCTTCTGCCACGAATTCCAAACTGCTCCTTTGCCAGCACAACAACGCTTCTGCCCTCGGGGGTTTCATCGGCCAGAGAAGAAAGCTGAGCGGCGTCCGCCAGTTCCTGAATATCAACACCATCTACCGGAATGAACTCCGATGCCTGTCGATTGCCCAGGGTGATTGTTCCGGTTTTGTCAAGCATCAGAATGTCTACATCACCGGCGGCTTCAATGGCACGACCACTCATGGCCAGAACATTTGCCTGGTTCAGTCGGGACATACCGGCAATACCGATGGCGGAAAGCAAGGCACCAATGGTAGTAGGCGCAAGGCACACCAACAGCGCTACCAGAGTTGTTACAGAGGTGGGATTCTCAATTCCCGCCAGCTTTGCAGAAAAAATGGAATAAGTGTAGAGAGAGACTGTCACCAAGATAAAGATAATGGACAAGGCTACCAGAAAAATCTGCAAAGCAATTTCGTTGGGCGTCTTCTTCCGGGCAGCACCTTCTACCATCGCAATCATCTTGTCCAGAAAGCTTTCTCCGGCTTCGTTGGTCACTCTGACAACAATCCAGTCCGACAGTACAGTGGTGCCGCCGGTTACAGCGCTGCGGTCGCCGCCTGCCTCACGAATTACAGGAGCGGATTCGCCGGTGATGGCGCTTTCATCCACAGATGCCGCACCTTCTATGACTTCGCCGTCTGCCGGAATCTGCTCTCCTGCTTTGACAATCACCAGTTCCCCTTTTTTCAGTAGGGCGGATGGAACCACAGTCACGCTGTCCTTCTGCGATACGGAGGGAATTTTATGTGCGTCCACATCCTTTCGGGATGCCCGGAGAGAATCTGCCTGTGCTTTACCACGACCTTCTGCAATGGCCTCGGCAAAGTTGGCAAATAGCACGGTAAACCAAAGGATAATGGCAATCGCCAGTGTATATCCGCTTGGAGCGTCTTTTAACCCGAACAGGGATACCACCCAAAGGATACTGGTCAAGATCGCAGACACAAAAACCAGAAACATGACCGGGTTTTTTGCCTGTGTTTTCGGACTTAATTTCGCAAAAGAATCTTTAATTGCCCTGCCGAGCATTTTCCGGTCGGCAAAAGCACTTTTCTGTTTTGTACGCATATCTGTAAACCTCCTTTATGCAATGCTGCCAAAGAACTCAGCAAGCGGACCAAGGGCAAGCGCCGGGAAGAAGCTCAGCGCACCGATCAGCAATACCACAACAATCAGCAGGAAAACAAACATTCCATTTGTGGTAGACAAGGTGCCCGCAGTCGTGGCAATTTTCTTTTTCCCAGCCAGGCTGCCTGCGATTGCAAGTGTGCCGATGATGGGCAGAAACCGGGCAAAGAGCATCATCAGCCCCAGGCTTACATTCAGAAATACGGTATTCGCATTGAAACCGGCAAAGGCAGAGCCGTTATTGCCGCCACAGGATGAGTAGGCATACAGCATTTCAGAGAAACCGTGGGCACCGCCGTTATTCAGGCTATCCATGACAGAGGGTACTACAGCGGCAAGGCCGCTGCCGACCAGAATTGCAATGGGCGTTGCAAGGCAAACCAGTACCGACCATTTCATCTCATAAGGCTCAATTTTCTTTCCAAGGAATTCCGGAGTGCGGCCTACCATCAGGCCAGCAATAAACACCGCCAGAATGGCAAAAGCAAGCATACCGTAAAAGCCGCAGCCCACGCCGCCGAAAATAACCTCGCCAAGCTGCATCAGCAGCATAGTCACCATACCGGCAAGCGGCGTGTAGCTGTCATGCATGGAATTTACAGAGCCGTTAGAAGCTGCTGTGGTGAAGGCTGCCCAGGTAGAGGACGCTGCAATGCCGAAGCGAGTCTCCTTACCCTCCATATTGCCGCCCACCTGTTCTGCCATTGACATATTGACTGCGCCGTTTTGTGCAAGCTGGGATGTGCCAGCCTGTTCAGTGACAGCGATGCAGCCCAAGGCAACAACCAGGCAGAGAAACATTGCCATAAAGATTGCAATACCCTGCTTCTTGTTTTTTACCGCAGAACCGAATGTGAAACACAGTGCCGCCGGAATCAGTAGAATGGAAATCATTTCGATCAGATTGGTAAAAGCATTGGAATTTTCCAAAGGATGTGCGGAGTTGACGCCCATATAACCGCCGCCGTTGGTGCCGGTCTGTTTGATTGCGACCTGGCTGGCCGCAGGACCCATCGGTACGAACTGCTCTGTGACAATCTGTGCATTCGAAACGATTTCGCCATCTACAGTGACGGTTTCGGTGTCTAAGTCAATTACCGCATCCTCAAAGATTTCGCCTTCTGCACTGACGGCAATCGGTTCTACAAGGGATACTGTTTCTGCACTTTTCAGGTTCTGAATCACGCCGCCGCCTACCAGCAACAGAGAAATGACCAGATTCAGCGGGAGTAGGATGTGAACCACAATGCGGGTCAAGTCCACCCAAAAGCTTCCCAACCCGGAGGATTTCACCTTGATAAAGCCACGGATCAATGCAAATAGAACGGCGATACCTGTAGCTGCGGAAACAAAGTTCTGAACAGTCAGACCTAAAGCCTGAGTGAGATAACTCAATGTGGATTCACCGGAATATGCCTGCCAGTTTGTATTGGTAATGAAACTTGCAGAAGTGTTAAATGCCAAATCCCATTTCACACCGGAAAGATTCTGCGGGCTTCCGGGAAGAACTCCCTGCAGAAGTTGAAGCAGGAACAGAAAAACAAGCCCGATACCGGAAAAAATCATTACACTTACCGCATATTTTTTCCATGTCATCTGTTCTTCTCTGTCTACACGCATAACCTTGTAAATCAGGTTTTCGCACGGTGTCAGAACTTTGGACAAAAAAGTTTTCTCGCCGCTCATGACGTTTTTTATGTATGCGCCCAGCGGAATTGCCAAAACAACCAGAATGGCAAGGTATAAAACATACTGAATCATGGTGTTCATGCCTGATCATCTCCCTTCATTAAAATATAGACATACCACAGCAGCATTGCTGCCGCACATACACCTATGAGTGCAATTAGCATTTGCATAAGATTCATCCTCCTTTTTTGCTGTCCCCAATATCATAAAACCTTTCCTATAAAAATGGCATTAGTCATCTTTTGTGCGTTTAAAGATGAAATAAAGATTACAACCAACCCAAAAGCCATGCCATAGGAAAGGCGACAACGATCGTACTGATACAGACACACGCCAAAACCAGTAATGGTATTCCAACAAAGATGGAGATGAAGCCAAGTAGCGGATGATGCCAAATAAAGCGCTCCGCTTTTGCGTCAAATCTCTGTTCAAATCTTCTCGCCGCATTTGTAATACTCATAATTGTTCACCTCATTTCTTTCTTGCAAGGCCATAATACCGCTTAAAGTATTAAGTGGGGAAAAGGGTCCTGCAATCGAAACTAAGATTGTATAAGTTTTTATAAAAAAAGAGACAGCCCCGGAGGTGAGGACTGACTCAGCCATATTATGATTCTATACAGCAAACTCTTATTCTTGATGTAGGAATGAATGTAATTCTATAATGTAGCGCTTATCATTGTTTTATGCCGCCAGAGGGACAGGAACTGATGTGCCCCCCAAAAGTTAGACTTTTTAGCGTAGCAGTTTTCGGCTGCTACGCATTTTTATGCAGCCAAGTGGGTGAGCCGATATTCCACTGGACTCATCCAACCTAGTTTTTCTTTTATTCGTTGTTCATTATAATACTTTATGTATCGTTCAATTTCCTTTTTCAGTTTCTCGTAGCTGTAATACACCTCTCCATAGTACATTTCTTGTTTGAGTAATCCAAAGAATTTTTCCATAACAGCATTATCATGACAGTTACCTTTTCGTGACATACTTTGAAAGATTCGTTCTTTCTTTAATTTCTGAACATATGTCTTCTTTTGGTACGCCCATCCCTGATCCGAATGAAAGGTTCTTCGGTATGGACAATCAGCCGTTCTCTCAATTGCTTCTTCTAATGCGTCTGCTACATTTTTAAATGAGGCAATCTTACTTATGCGGAAACTTATAATTTCTCCATTATACATATCCATAAATGGATCCAGATACAGCTTATTCATTGTCATATGGCTTTTTTTATCTACTTCATAATACTTGAATTCGGTTGTATCTGTAGTAATTTTCTGATGGGGAATCGATGTATAAAATCTTCTACGAATTCTATTTTTGACCGTTTTTCCCACTTTACCTTTGTATGAATTATACTTTCTGCTTTTTCTGGTAAACGATGTTACCTGTAATCCAAGTTTCTTCATAATTCGTTGAACTTTCTTTTTATTGACAATAAGTCCTTGTTTCCGCAGTTCTCCAAATATTCTTCGATACCCATAATTCTTATTCTTCTCTTGAATTTTCTGTATCTTTTCTTCAAGATCTTGATCTGGATTTTCTCGGTTAAATCTCTTTTGCCAATACATATAGGTTGCTTTTGCCATGCCAGTATACGAGAGAAGGTCTTTTAGTTTGAATTCTCTTCGGAGACTGTTGATGATTCGCGCCGTTCTCTCATTTTTGCTTCGTCCTCTAATCGCAGTCTCCTCAGTTCTTTTAAAAACGCATTCTCTATTCTTAACTCATGAAGCTCCGCTTCTAATTCTTTTACATGTTCAATACTTGTATCAGTATCTTCTTTCTCAAATCTTGAAAGAATTTTTCCATTTGGCGTATTCGTATCCAATGCTTTCTGTAGTCCTTTCTTTTTTGGCCTTAATGCATCAGGACCGCCAGATCGGTATTGACAAACCCAGTGAGAAATGAGATTCGGATTTATAATGCCTGTTTGCAAAGAGACTTCCTGATACGAAAGTTTACTAGACAAATATAATTTTACCACAGTAAGCTTTTTTTCAAAAGAGTAGTTGAAAGTTTTTTGCGAAATTTTTAGTCCATCATCTCCATACATTTGATATGCAACAATCCATCTTTGAAGTTGAGAACGATTTGAATAACCATACTTTTTAATAACAGTACGTATTCCGCCTTCACCATTCAGATAGGCAGTAACGAGTGCCTTCTTTTGTTCAAAACTATATTTAATCATAAAAGCCAACCTCCCAAGTGTTAGATTCTTGGTCTAACTTTTGGGGGTCGGCTCAATATGTAAGGCATAGCCATAGGCTGTGAATAGGAAGCTGTCACTTGGGTATTCGTCTACTGTGCAGAGCTTGTCCATTTCTTGCTGCGATAAGACGCTGAACTCGATTTCCCGGTTCCGCTGGCGGCCCAAATCCCGCAGGTGGGTTCTGGCCTCGTTGCGGAGAACGGTTTTGCAGAAAGCGTCAAACCGGCAGCGTTCTCCATAACCATCAGGAGTGTACTTCATCTTCTCACCCCCGATCTGCGGGAGAGTGAGAGGCCGGGGCCGGTTGCGTCGCCCCCTGTTGGATACAGGCTTTTTTAAGAAGTTATGCTTTGGAAAAACAGGGTATATCAGCATGGCGGCTTTATGGGCGTGTCAAAAGGGCTGCTGTATGACGGCTTTTTTTCTTTGCCGTCGCCCGGCAGTTGAAACAATACTGTTTATTTGATTTCCAATGAAATGGTTAGTGTATCATTTTCAATTTTAGCGAACACATTGCCGCCGAGCTTGTCAGTTAATAGTTTTACCACAGCAAGCCCCACTCCTGTACCGCTATTATGCCTTGATTTGTCCCCGGTATAAAATCTTTCAAATAGTCGGTTTGGGTCTATTTCCACCTTACTATCAATGGGATTTTCAATGATAAAAATAGCACTCTTTTCTTTGCCTTGCTTCAAATCAATTTTAATCGAGCCAGAGGAATATCGAATAGCATTTATAATAAGATTTTGAAAAATACGTTCTACCATACCATAGTCCGAATGGAGATAAACGGAATGATCTGGCAGACCAATTACAGGAGATATGCCCTTTGCTTCCAATGCTGGGGCGTTCTCTGTGATAAGATTTATCAGCAAATTTGTTAAGTTGAAATCTTCACGCACAGGAGTTACTTCTTTTGCGTCTATTACAGAAAGGTCGTAAAAGGTTTGTATCAGCTCTTTCATTCTTTCTGCTTTATTAAAAATGGTTTCTATACGCTGTGTTTGACCTGCTGATAAATTCTCCTTTTTTAATAATTGTACATGGCCAAGTATTACCGTCAGAGGGGTACGCAAGTCATGTGAAATATTAACAATGGACTCTTTCAAATACATTTCGTGCCGTAATGTGCTTGCAATGGACTGTCTTTGCTTTTCATTATACTGGTTTAATACTGCGGCCAGTTGTTCTATATCTTTATCAACAAGAGAGATGTCCAGCATCTTTTCCGATTTTCCAGTTGTAAGATCGGTCATTTGTTTCGATAGGTTACGGATTTGTCTTTTGATTTGCACATATTTGAAAAGCACTACTATCAAGACTGCGATAACTAAAATTAACAACAGCTTTATTCCAGACACCTCCCTCCTTGTTATTTGAGTTCACATTTGCGAAAGCTAATCCATGAAAAGGTTATCAAAGCAACTATCCAAACAACGCCAACTAAAATGGCCCATGGCAAAAAATAGGTCACAGAAAAAACCGCTTCCCGTATCTGATAGGTTGCCAAAAATGCAACAGGAAGATCGAACATCATTCCATACCCAAGATAAAGGCTAAGAACAAAAGTGACTAAAGCGGTAACAGCTATTGCTCTTGCAGAGCTTCTTAACCAAAAAACAATCCAGATTGCAATAAGAAAAGTCGCACTGTTCAAAAGCAGAGAATATAAAATCGCCTTACTGACCTGATAACAAAGGTTGCCTGCTTCGGTAATACCAAAGCGGACACTTTCTCTTATACAACCAGCCACAGGATAAACAAGAGCCATGATATTAAATGCAATTAAGTATGAGATTACTTTAGCAAAGAAAATGGTTTTTCTCGAATGTCCTGCATTGACCTCAAGATCAATCGTCCGACTGGAAAATTCCTGTCCTAAAATCAGAGCTAAAATACTGGATATAATAATCAGGAGAAAGGTTGAATCGTAAACCATTCCATTAAAAATATCTGCGAGGGATGTAGCAGCCCCACCCATAGGCCCCATAGCTTCCGGGACATAAGTATCTGCGGTAAAAAAACCAATCAAAAATATCCCTATTAAACCGCACCAATAAAAGATATTATGTGATAATTGATATTTTTCCATTTTCAGTAAGTTGTTCATTCCAACACCTCCTTGTTATTTCAAATCCGAGCGTCGGAACCACAGATAAGTACCTAAGCATAATGCCAGTACCCATAAAAAATCTGAAAACATGAATTGCCCGCCGGATATGTTGGATTGTTGCAATGCCATAAGCCGAAGCTGGCCCATAGGCAATATTTGTGAGATAAGCTGCGCTTGATCTCCATTCATCAAAAAGACCATTAAGAAAAAGAGTACCATCGGCACAGCCATACTCTTTCCTATATCACGGAAAATGAAGGCAAAGAAAAAAGGTAATAGGCACATTGCAAATTGCGAAGCAATCACCATTACAACTATGCCGATGCTTGCCAATGCTCCTTTAGTGACAAACGTACCAATTATGCTATGTAACAACAGTGGAAATGACAGGATAACCATGCAGGCGATTTGATGAACTACCAGCTTCGCAAATAGTATCTTTCCGCGTCGATGTCCGGCATTGATATATGATTGTAATGTTCTTCTGCCAAAATCATTTCCAACAAACAGGGCAGAAAAGATGATTGTGAGGAAATATAGGATTGGCATATTGTATATCGAAGCAAAGAAAAGGTTGGATGTTTCCCCAACGCTATCCAGTAACAACACACTACTTAAAAGGAGATTAAACAATCCTATCCCCCAAAAATACCAGCTATGGAACAGCTTATAAAATTCAGCTTTTAGGAGATTTGACATTTCCTGTCCCTCCTATTTTGCTTAAAAAGTAATCTTCTAATGTATCACCGGCCACAGAAAGACCTGTAACGAGAATATGTGCATCTGACAAAGCAGCAGCCACTTTTTCCATATCACCGAGATAATCATATAGGCGAATCATGCCATCTGGCATCAGCTTAAAACTATCTGTGTGTAGCGTTTCTTCCAAAACGATCAGAGCTTTTTGTGGATCAGTTGCCTTTATTGCGATATGCCGTTTGCAACGATCATTTAGTTCTCGATCTGATATTTCTTCGATAATTTTGCCTTTGTCTATTAAAATAAACTCTGATGCTGTCTGATACAGTTCATCTAAGATATGGCTGGATACCAATATCGTCATTCCGTATTCCTTATTCAAGGACTTTAGCAAATTACGAATTTCCACAATTCCAGCAGGATCAAGCCCATTGATCGGTTCATCCAAAATAAGAAATTCTGGTGTATTTAATAGTGCGATTGCAACACCCAATCGCTGTCGCATCCCCAACGAAAAATTACGGACAGCTTTTTTCCCGGTATCTTTCAGACCTACCATGTCTAAAGTTTTTTGGATAACTGCTTTGTCAGGGATACCACGTTGGATACGCTGTATCTCCATATTTTGATAAGCGGTCATTGTCGGAAAAAGCGCAGGTGTTTCGATCATGCAACCGATCCGCTTTCTCTGTTCCTGCAATTCCTTTTCGACGGTTTTCCCCCACAACGATAAGGTACCGCTTGTCGGAAACGCTAATCCTGTAACCAATCTCAAAAAGGTGGTCTTTCCTGCTCCATTTTGGCCTATGAAGCCATAAATTTTCCCTTTTTCAATTTTCAAATCAATATGATCTAAGGCAACTGTGTGCCGGTATTCTTTTGTTAAGTCATGTGCTTCCAAAATAACAGAACTCATGTTGTCATCCTCCTTTACATTTTAGTGTAAGGGGAAATCATAAAGAATTTCTTAATTTCTATTTGGAAACCATAAAAAAAGCATAAAGCCAAGAGCTTACCCCTCGGCTTTATGCAAACGGTATCCAATGCCCCACACAGTATCTATAAACTCTTTATCCGGGCAAATGGCTTTCATCTTGTTTCGCAAGTTGCTAATATGGACATTCAAGGTGTTGTCCTCGCTGATATACTCTGTATTCCAAACACTTTGAAACAAATTCGCCTTTGAGAAGATCTTGTCCGGGTATTTCATAAGCAATTCCAGTATAGCAAATTCTTTCGCAGTTAAAGGTAACTCCGCCCCTTGTAGCATAGCTCTGTTGCCGTCTAAATCTAAAACCAAATCATTGCACTTCAAAGATGACGGCGTGCTGTTTTGAAATTGAATTCGGCGTAAGTTGCTTTCAATTCTGGCGAGAACTTCTTCCATATCGAAAGGTTTTGTAATGTAATCATCCGCACCAAGCCGCAACAAATCAATCTTGTTCTGTGTTGTTTCCTTTGCTGAAATTACTATGACAGGAACCGTTGAGAATTTACGAATATCCGCAAGTATAGTATCACCACTCCGATAAGGCAGCATTATATCAAGCAGAATAAGATCAATCTGATGTTCTTGTATGCAGTCTAACACATGAAGCCCATCATACTGACAAAGCACCTCATATCCATTTCCCTGTAAAAAATCAGCCAGCAATTTGCTGATCTCTAAATCATCCTCAACAATCAAAATTTTCATATTGTTCTATGTTCACCTGCCTTATGTCAGTATTGCACTACACTTTTTATCTCTAATAGATTTAATTATATTTCCTTTCAGGAGAGAATACAAGGCGTAAAATATGAATTATTAGATGTTAGAAGAACACATTTCTATTGCTGGGTACACTGGAAATATGAAACCAAAAGCCAGCAAAAGCCCCTCCTGTCTACGCATTTAGGGGGCAAAAAGCCCACGGAAATCAAGGCTTTTCGGCGGTGGTCGATGGGGTGGCAGAATGATTTATCAA
>ERZ838225.1421-NODE-1421-length-19248-cov-3.498098_pt1 | contig 19248 bp, 15 predicted proteins | sample MGYA00519684_ERZ838225 | MGnify/ENA primary metagenome ERZ838225 (study PRJEB31850, sample SAMEA3708829) | human gut metagenome | biome: human gut; feature: human-associated habitat; material: faeces | place: China | collected 2014 ...
GGGTTTGAGCGCGGGGCCTCTGCCCCGAATTCAGGTGGCACCACGGAGTTTACTTCGCCCTGAGCCGTTCGGCTCAGGGCGTTTTTTTCCGCGCAGAATAAAGCGAAAAGGAGCTTATGGATATGAAGAACACCGAAAAGACCATGGATCAGATCGTGGCACTGTGCAAGGGCCGGGGCTTCGTCTACCCCGGCAGCGAGATCTACGGCGGCCTGGCCAACTCCTGGGACTACGGCCCCCTGGGCGTGGAGCTGAAAAACAACGTCAAGCGGGCCTGGTGGAAGAAGTTTGTCCAGGAAAACCCCTACAACGTGGGCCTGGACGCCGCCATCCTCATGAACCCCGAGGTGTGGGTGGCCTCCGGCCATGTGTCCACCTTCAACGATCCCCTCATCGACTGCAAGGCCTGCAAGATGCGCCACCGGGCCGACAAGCTCATCGAGGGCTGGTGCGCCGAGAATGGCCGCGACGACGTGAATGTGGAGGCCATGACCAACGAGGAGCTGGTGGCCTTCATCCGGGACAACGGCGTGACCTGCCCCGGCTGCGGCAAGGCGGACTTCACCGACATCCGCAAGTTCAACCTCATGTTCAAGACCCATCAGGGCGTCACCGAGGACAGCAGCACCGAGGTCTACCTGCGCCCCGAGACCGCCCAGGGCATCTTCGTCAACTTCCCCGCCATCCAGCGCACCACCCGCAAGAAGCTGCCTTTCGGAGTGTGCCAGGTGGGCAAGTCCTTCCGCAACGAGATCACCCCCGGCAACTTCATCTTCCGCATCCGGGAGTTTGAGCAGATGGAGCTGGAGTTCTTCTGCAAGCCTGACACAGACCTGGAGTGGTTTGCTTACTGGAAGGAATTCTGCATTAACTGGTTAAGGTCATTAGGCATCAAGGATGAGGAGCTGAGGGCCAGGGATCACTCTCCTGAGGAGCTGAGCTTCTACAGCAAGGCAACCACGGACCTGGAGTACCTGTTCCCCTTTGGCTGGGGCGAGCTTTGGGGCATTGCCGACAGGACTGATTATGACTTGAGCCAGCACCAGAAGGTGTCCGGACAGGATATGTCCTACTTTGACGATGAGACAAAGGAGAGATACATTCCTTATGTTATCGAACCTTCACTGGGAGCTGACCGCGTGACGCTGGCATTTCTGTGCGCGGCTTATGACGAGGAGGAAATCGGGGAAGGTGATGTAAGAACTGTCCTTCATTTCCATCCGGCCATTGCCCCTGTAAAGGTAGGCGTGCTTCCTCTGTCCAAGAAACTGAATGAAGGCGCTGAGAAGATTTACACCGAGCTTTCCAAGTATTTCAACTGTGAGTTTGACGACAGGGGTAACATTGGTAAGAGATACAGGAGACAGGATGAAATCGGTACTCCATTCTGTATTACCTATGACTTCGACTCAGAAGAAGACCATGCCGTAACGGTCCGCGACAGGGATACCATGGAGCAGGTAAGGGTTCCGATTGCTGAGTTAAAGGATTACTTTGCTGAGAAGTTTATGTTTTAAAAGATAAATGGAGGCTGCATTGAAATGCAGAAGAAAAAACCTCCGTGGTTCCGGTAAGGAACTGCGGGGGTTTTGTAATTTGAATTCGTTTATTCTGATTTGATTCCATATAATTTGATCCCATTAATTTGATCCCATTAATTTGCCTCCATTACCTGGCCGATGGCTTCGCCCATCCGTACCCTGGTTTCCACATCCAGGGCCGTGTTGCGCATGATATCCCTGTCAATGGTAACGGTATGAGGCTGGAAGAGCAGCAGGATGGAGGAACCGCCAAAGGCAAAGTAGCCTTTTTCCTGACCGCGGAACACATCAATGCTGGTATAAGCCTTGTGATGGTTTACAATTTTTCCCACCATAAGAGCTCCAATCTCCATCATCAGCACTGTGCCGAAGGAACCGGAGCGCAGCAGGGAATACTCTCTTGAGTTTTCCTTATAGACGGGACGGCGGCAGGCTGCCGCCGGATTGACTGTGTGGAGCACACCGGGAATACGGCGGTAAGAGGAGCGCCGTCCGCGGTCCACATAGGCATAGCGGTGGTAATCTGATACAGTGAGCCTTAAGAGAAGGGCGGTGCCGCCGGCGTAGCGGGCAGCCAGGCCGGAGTCCCTTATAAGCTGCTCCAGCGTATATTGGGTGTGCTTGATGGTGATACGCATGTTATTGTGGATGGGATAAACGCTTGCAAACCCGTCGCAGGGGCTGCACAATATATGGTCCCTGGCGTCGAAAGGCCTTGCCTCCGGCAGCATTCTGCGGGTAAAGAAGGCATTAAATGAGCGGTACCTTCCGCCGGCCGGTGTTTCGCAGTCCTCGGCGCAGATACCGGCAGACTTCATAAAGCCGGGAATGATGGGCGCTGACAGTGGCGAGTCCAGAAAAACGCCGCAGATTTTGGAAAAAGCCGGATGGACCAGCGGTTTTATGAGCATTCGTCCCAGAAAACTGGCGTATAAATCCTCCAGAAAGCGGTCCTGGAGAGTGCTGCCGCCCAGGGAACGGCCGGTTCTGTCTGCATATTGCATGGAATCACACCTTTCTTTATTATCAGAAGAAATATATCTTAATCAGTGCACAGGATACAATGGCGACCAGAAGGGTCAGCATTTTCCATCCGGGTTTGCGCAGCGGGAAGTTAATGATGAACAGCAGTCCCACTGTGAGGATGCAGATGTGAAGCTCTGACAGGAACCTGTGGCCCAGCAGGGGGCGCAGGGTGCAGAACAGGGGCAGAATAATGGCTATGGAGGTGATGGGAAGTCCCTGATAGTACTTGCGCGCTTCATCAGTCTCTTCCTGCCGCTTTTCCTCCATGACATTAAAAAATGCCAGGCGGATGACACCTGCAATCAGATAGAATACCAGTATGGAGATGCCTGCCGGTCCCCGCATACCGATGGAATAGCACAGTATCATGGGAAAAGCCCCAAAACAGACCACATCACAGAGAGAATCAATCTGGATTCCGAAGCGTTTTTCATCTTCAGTGCGGTTCTTTTTCATACGGGCCACCTTGCCGTCGAACATGTCGCACAGACCGGAGAACGCCAGACAGAACAAAGCGTATTTTGCAAACCCCTGGAAGGTGAGAATCATGCCCATGGCTGCGGAAGCCAGTCCCAAATATGTCAATACAACCGTGTAGCTGTAAAATCCTATCATAAAATATAACCCCAATCATTCGTCCTTTTGGTCCTTGCTTTATAAGGACAATATTATTATTATATCAGAAATCCAGGAGGAAACAAGGAAAAACAGGACTTTTGTTCATAAAATTTAGAAACAAAATTTAGAAACCTTTTATAAACGAATATTAGTTATTGTGATATACTAGCAATAACGGATGACAGACTGTCTTTGTTTCCGGACGGAAGCGAGTACTGCATTGTATATGAAGCTTATACGATGCAGTACTCATAATGTCAGACCGTATCATAACAAAGGAGGATGGGGCTTATGAAACTGAGGACCCGTCTTGCGGTGGCGTTTTTAACCATAACCATCGTTCCCATGCTGCTGTTTTATCTGCTGGTCCTTGCACTCAGCAATTATCAGACCAGGTCTTTCACCAAGGAATACGGACTTACGGAGCAGGTGGACCTGTTCTCAGGCAATTCCATGCAGATATTTAACCGTATTACCAAGCGCTCCCAGGAGGACATCAGGAATATACTGGACAATGATCCGGGGCTCTACAATGATTTATCATATCTGGATAAGGTCAACGCTGAACTGAAAAGCCATTATGCATATCTGATCGTGCGAAAGGGCGATACTATCCTATACTGCGGTGACAGCAATAAAGACGCGGGGGAAGCCATATGCGCCCAGCTGCCCCAGTTTGATATGATGAAGGGCGATTTACAGGGCGGCATCTATCTGGACGGCGAGAGCCAGCACCTGATTAAGCAGATGGATTTCACCTTTCCGGACGGCCAGGAGGGAAGCGCTTTCATTATTTCTAATGTGGATGACCTGATACCGGAAGTAAAATCCATGATAAGAGAAATGCTTATACTGGGAATCACCATTCTGGTGTTTGCGGGCATTGTGCTGACATTCTGGGTATACCGGTCCATTCTCAGTCCGCTGAACAAGCTTCAGGAGGCTACGAAGAAGATTCGTGACGGAAACCTGGATTTCACACTGGATGTGGACGCGGATGATGAGATAGGCCAGCTGTGCCAGGATTTTGAGGAAATGCGTATCCGGCTTAAGGAGAACGCGGAGGACAAGATACAGTATGACAAGGATAATAAGGAACTGATCAGCAATATTTCCCACGATTTGAAAACACCGATTACGGCTATCAAGGGATACGTGGAAGGCATACTGGACGGTGTGGCGTCTTCGCCGGAAAAGCTGGACAAATACATCCGTACCATTTACAATAAGTCTAACGATATGGACAGGCTGATTGACGAGCTGACCTTTTATTCCAAAATTGATACAAATAAGATTCCCTATACCTTCAGCAAGATCAACGTGGCCCAGTATTTCCGGGACTGCGTGGAGGAGGTTGGCCTGGATATGGAAGCCAGGGGGATTGAGCTGGGATATTTCAATTATGTGGATGAAGACGTGGTCATCATTGCCGATGCGGAGCAGATGAAGCGCGTTATGAATAATATTATCAGTAATTCCGTGAAATATCTGGATAAGAAAAAGGGTATTATCAATATTAGGATAAAGGACGTAGGAGATTTTATCCAGGTTGAAATAGAGGATAATGGCAAAGGCATAGCGGCAAAGGACCTGCCCAATATTTTTGACCGGTTCTACCGTACGGACTCCTCCCGCAATTCAGCTCAGGGAGGAAGCGGTATAGGTTTATCCATCGTGCGCAAGATTGTGGAGGACCACGGGGGACGTATATGGGCCACCAGCAAGGAAGGAATCGGAACAGAGATACATTTTGTTCTAAGAAAATATCAGGAGGTTTTACAGGATGAGCAAGATTCTAATCGTGGAAGATGAGGAGAGCATAGCAGAGTTAGAGAAGGATTATCTGGAGCTGTCCGGCTTTGAGGTAGAGATTGAAAATGACGGAAGCTCCGGCCTGGATAAGGCGCTGAAGGAAGACTATGATCTTTTGATTCTGGATCTGATGCTGCCCGGTACGGATGGCTTTGAGATATGTAAAAGAGTGCGGGAAGTAAAGAACACGCCCATCATTATGGTTTCGGCCAAAAAAGAGGATATTGACAAAATCCGCGGTCTGGGACTGGGAGCAGACGATTATATCACCAAGCCATTCAGCCCAAGCGAGATGGTGGCCAGGGTGAAGGCGCACATGGCCAGGTATGAGCGCCTCATTGGCAGCGGACAGCCGGCCAATGAGCTGATTGAAATCCGCGGTCTGAAGATTGACAAGACGGCCCGGCGCGTGTGGGTCAACGGGGAGGAGAAAACCTTTACCACAAAGGAATTTGACCTTCTGACCTTCCTTGCCCAGAACCCGAACCATGTGTTTACCAAAGAGGAGCTGTTCAGCAAGATATGGGATATGGAGTCCATTGGGGACATTGCCACTGTAACGGTGCATATTAAGAAGATTCGCGAGAAGATAGAGTTTAACACGGCCAAACCGCAGTATATTGAGACGATATGGGGGGTTGGGTACCGGTTTAAGGTGTGATATTGACATAACACTAAATTTAGTGTAATATAAAGATAGCTAAGAAAGTAGTTAAGACCATGTAGACACAAAGCGAAATCCCGTGTATGCCAGTACACGGGATTTCATTTTAGGTTAGCTGTCTTTAGGTTTTCTGTCTAACCATTTGCATATGTAGTAGCCAGCTACACTTGCCATGACAGAAAATATGAAAGTAGTTAAGAGTTCCATGCAGACACCTCCTTCCTGCTGGAAAGAGTCGACAGCATATTCATTATATCTTATACAGATGGAGATGTCTATGGAACAAGAAGGATGATAACATTACTTTTCCTCATGGTAGTATGAAACTCCTGTACTACCACAAATACTACCGAAAGCAACACGGCTAGAAAAAAGTGAGAGGGAAAGAAAAGGTAAGATGTGGAAAGTTCCTAGAGATAACAAGGGATAAAGAGGTATAAAACTTTAGGCACGGTTAAACCAGGGACAGCTTATGTGCTACCGGTTTAAGGTATAATATTAACATGACACTTTATTTGGTGTAAAATAATCTTAGCCAGGAAGTTAAGTATGTCCATTTGGACACAAAGCGAAATCCCGTGTATGCCAGTACACGGGATTTTGCTTTGGCTATATGGTTTCGGTCCATCCATTTGCTCCCGAATATTGGAAGAGCTTACATAAATGAGACGGAAATGAACCGGGCTGGGCTTTTGACGGATTCAGGGTTATTCGCAAAGTTATGTACATACAACGCCGCTAGTTCGCATATACGATTGAGCAACGGATATGTGAAAATGACAGAAAATGAAAGTACTTACAGCGATTTTACCTTAAAATTTAACAAATTTTCACGGAAAAACTCTTTACTCGCGAAATCTTTGTGATATAATGAACGAGGTGGACGGACAAGACATATATATTTGTTCCGTTCAGAAATGAAAGGCATAAAACAGAGCGTAGAATGCCAGTCTACAAGAACATGAGGAGGAATTAACTTATGGCAAAATGGGTTTATAAGTTCCACGAAGGCAGTGCGGCAATGAGAAACCTTCTTGGCGGCAAGGGCTGCAACTTAGCAGAGATGACAAACCTGGGAATGCCCATTCCACAGGGATTTACTGTTACAACAGAGGCTTGTACCGAATATTATAACTGTGGCAAGCAGATTTCACAGGAAATTCAGGACCAGATTTTTGAGGCAATTACCTGGCTGGAAGGTATCAATGGCAAGAAGTTCGGCGATACAGAGGATCCGTTACTGGTTTCCGTACGTTCCGGCGCACGGGCGTCCATGCCTGGTATGATGGATACAATCCTGAACCTGGGATTAAACGACGTTGCAGTTGAGGGATTTGCAAAGAAAACCGGCAACCCAAGATTTGCTTACGATTCCTACCGCAGATTCATCCAGATGTATTCTGACGTTGTTATGGAAGTTCCAAAGTCCTACTTCGAGAAAATCATCGACGAGATGAAAGAAGCAAAGGGCGTACATTTTGATACAGATTTGACTGCTGATGATTTAAAAGAGCTGGCAGCAAAATTCAAGGCTGTTTACAAGGATGCCATGAATGGCGAGGAATTCCCACAGAATCCTACCGAACAGCTGATGGGCGCTGTTAAGGCTGTGTTCCGTTCCTGGGACAACCCACGTGCCATCGTATACCGCCGTATGAACGATATCCCCGGCGACTGGGGTACTGCTGTTAACGTTCAGACCATGGTATTCGGAAATAAGGGCGAGACCTCCGGTACAGGTGTTGCGTTTACACGTAACCCATCCACCGGTGCAAAGGGAATCTACGGCGAGTACCTGATTAACGCACAGGGCGAGGACGTGGTTGCAGGTGTCCGTACACCACAGCCAATCTCCAAACTGGCAGAGGACCTTCCGGAGTGCTATAAGGAATTTATGGATCTGGCTATAAAGCTGGAGAACCATTTCCGCGATATGCAGGATATGGAGTTTACCATTGAGGAAGGCAAGCTGTACTTCTTACAGACACGTAACGGCAAGAGGACTGCTCCGGCAGCCATCCAGATTGCCTGCGATTTAGTAGATGAGGGCATGATTACACCAGAAGAGGCTGTATGCAGAATCGAGGCTAAGTCTTTAGATCAGCTGTTGCATCCAACCTTTGTACCGGAAGCACTGAAGGCCGGTGAAGTAATCGGAAGCGCGCTTCCTGCATCTCCTGGCGCTGCAGCCGGCAAGGTATACTTTACAGCTGACGAGGCTAAGGATGCCGGCAAGGGCGGCAGAGGCGAGAGAGTTATCCTGGTTCGTCTGGAGACATCCCCAGAGGATATTGAGGGTATGCACGCTGCGCAGGGTATCCTGACTGTCCGCGGCGGCATGACCAGCCATGCGGCAGTTGTTGCACGTGGCATGGGAACCTGCTGTGTATCCGGCTGCGGTGAGATTAAGATTGACGAAGAAGCTAAGGTATTTGAACTTGGCGGACATACATTCCATGAGGGAGATTACATTTCCCTGGATGGTTCTACAGGAAAGATCTACAAGGGTGACATCGCTACACAGGAAGCTACTGTAAGCGGTAACTTTGAGCGCATCATGGAGTGGGCTGACCAGTTCAGGACCCTGCGTGTACGCACCAACGCTGATACCCCTGCCGACACCCTGAACGCAGTTAAGCTGGGTGCTGAGGGCATCGGTCTCTGCCGTACAGAGCATATGTTCTTTGACGCAGAGAGAATTCCGAAGATTCGTAAGATGATTCTGTCCGAGACAGTTGAGCAGAGAGAAGAAGCATTAAACGAGCTGATTCCATTCCAGAAGGGCGACTTCAAGGCCATGTACAAGGCTCTGGAGGGAAGACCTATGACCGTTCGTTACCTGGATCCGCCTCTGCATGAGTTTGTTCCTACCGATCCGGAGGACATCAAGGCTCTGGCTGATGATATGGGAATGACAGTTGAGGCTGTTAACGCCAAATGTGCTGAACTCCATGAGTTCAACCCGATGATGGGTCACCGCGGATGCCGTCTGGCTGTTACTTATCCGGAAATTGCCAAGATGCAGACAAGGGCTGTCATGGAAGCTGCAATCGAGATTAAGGAAGAGTGCGGATATGATATTGTTCCTGAGATTATGATTCCATTGGTTGGCGAGAAGAAAGAGCTTAAGTACGTTAAGGACGTAGTGGTTGAGATTGCTGAGCTGGTTAAGAAGGAGAAAAACTCCGACATCCAGTATCACATTGGCACCATGATTGAGATTCCGAGAGCAGCTCTGACTGCTGACAAGGTTGCAGAAGAAGCGGACTTCTTCTCATTCGGAACCAATGACCTTACACAGATGACCTTCGGCTTCTCACGTGACGATGCCGGCAAGTTCCTGGATTCCTACTACAAGGCTAAGATTTACGAGTCTGACCCATTTGCAAGACTGGATCAGGAAGGTGTTGGACAGCTGGTTAAGATGGCTGTTGAGAAGGGACGTTCCACAAAGGCGGACCTGAAGTGCGGTATCTGCGGCGAGCACGGCGGAGATCCTTCATCTGTAGAGTTCTGCCACAAGATTGGACTGAACTATGTATCCTGTTCTCCATTCCGCGTTCCGATTGCACGTCTGGCAGCGGCACAGGCGGCATTAAACAATAAGTAAGCGGCCGTTTACCCAGTAGAAAATGATTCATGTAATTATCAATGTTTTGAGATATTATGTGGATAGGCAAAAGGAAATCAAGTATTCACTAGATACACAAAAGCGAAAACCCCAGAGTGACAGCTCTGGGGTTTTTCCGGCCGCTGTCTCCATGAGGACCGGGCGGTTGAACTTCCGGGCTCTGTCTGCTGTGTTTATAACCCAGCGCATACTGATTTGACTGCTGGCAGACAGCAGCGCTGAGAGATAACGGTCCATGGAAAATGGTTTTATATTGTTGGTCGTTCCTGAGATACCCAGACTGTAATTTACTACGCCACGGTAATCATAAATAGGGGCTGCGATACATCTGACGCCTAAAGCTATCTCTTCATCGTCTACCGCATAGTCCTGGCTTCGGAGGAAGGAAATCCAAAGCAAATAGAAGGCGGGCAGTTGATTTTCCTGTATTCTCTGGGCGTACACTTAAAAAAGCGCGCAAACATCTGCGAAAAATTACTGGGACTGCTAAACCCGCACATGCCTGCTATGGAGGAAATGCTGCTGTGAGGGCTGCGAAGCAGCATGGAAGCCCCCTGGGTGATTCTGTATTTCAGGAGATACTGCATGGGAGAGGTCTGGATGGCGCGCTTGAAACACCGCAGGCACTCACGCTCTCCGATATCCGCAGCCCTGGCAATCCGGGCCAGGTCCAGATTTTCGTGGAAATGTTCATGGATAAAGCTTATCATTTTTTGGATACGCATATTATCCGTATTCGGAACTGGTTCCCTGGAATCCATTGCATGGGCATAGTACATGTAAAGGGAACAGCAGATACGGGACAGTTTTTCGCGGACCACGAACTCGTATCCCAATGATTCGCCGGAAAATGCATCAAAGGCAGAGGTGAAGACGGCAGCGGGATTTCCCTCTCCGGAGTCTCCGGCAAGCGGATCAAGCGGGCAGCAGTCAAAACTCCTGCACTGAAGAAGCGGCGCCACATACCTCTTGAAAAATACGGAATCTTGCCCGCCGGTTACCAAAAGAGGGTGAAATACCAGGGAATGGAGTTCGCAAAGGGGCTCTGCGGCGGCAAAATGCAGTATATTGGAATTGACCACAGCGCCTTCTCCCTGTTTTAGATGAAAGGTCTTACCCGGAACCTGCAGTCTCAGATGTCCGGACTCAACATAAATAATTTCCAAATCCTCATGCCAGTGCCAGGGAACCACATCCCCGGCACTGTCTGTATATACAGAAGAATATCCTGCGCAGGGGAAGTCCGGCATCCCGTGGGGCTGCAGTTCCCTCCCTGCGCGGTTTAAATTCAGGGCACAATTCTGTAATGCCATGTCAATCCTCCGATTGGTCGTTTTTCTTATATTATAAGTCGAGATTTGGGTTGAATCAAGAAGGAAAAGACGATATTCTTTTGGTGTGTATTTATTATATGTTTTATATGCTTTGCGCTCAGGAGGCCGTATCGGGGGTTCCGAGTGCTCAGTAACAGGAGGATGAGATGTTTCAGCTATTACTTGTGATTATTTATCTGGCGTTTATCAGTTTGGGGCTTCCGGACGCACTTCTGGGTTCAGCATGGCCGTCCATGTACCGTGAGCTGGGGGCTTCGGTGTCCTATGCAGGCATTATCAGCATGATTATTGCCGGGGGGACCATAATTTCCAGCCTTTTCAGTGACAGGCTTATCAGGGCCTTTGGGACCGGAAAGGTTACTGTCATAAGCGTTGCGATGACAGCAGCAGCCCTGTTTGGTTTTTCTTCTTCCCATTCCTTTATACAATTGTGCCTTTGGGCCATCCCCTATGGCCTGGGAGCGGGAAGCGTGGATGCCGGACTGAATAACTTTGTGGCGCTCCACTATAAATCCCGCCATATGAGCTGGCTGCACTGCTTCTGGGGTATCGGCGCAACGGCAGGACCCTATATCATGGGCCTATGTCTGACCCGAGGTTTTAAGTGGAATTCCGGTTATATGGTGGTGGGGGTAATTCAGATTGCACTGGTGGCCTGCCTTGTGCTGTCGCTTCCTCTGTGGAGGGTGAGGACGGAGGGAAGCAGCGGACAGGATGACACCCACAAGCAGATTACCCTGAGAGAGGGGCTGCGGCTTCCGGGGGCAAAGGCGGTGCTTACTGCATTTTTCTGCTACTGTGCTCTTGAGGCCACAGCCGGTCTGTGGGCCAGCAGTTATATGGTGCTGCATAAGGGAATTGTCCCCCAGACAGCGGCAAAATGGGCTTCGTTTTTTTACCTGGGCATTACCCTGGGCAGGCTGGTCAGCGGTTTTGTCACGGACCGGGCGGGGGACAGAAACATGGTGCGCTGCGGTCAGCTGACCGCCTTTGCCGGAACTGTGCTGCTGTTTCTTCCGGCCGGTGACGGGGCGGTACTGGCAGGACTTATCATGGTGGGACTGGGCTGTGCTCCTATCTATCCCAGTCTGCTTCATGAAACGCCTGATAACTTTGGGGTGCAGTATTCCCAGTCCATGATGGGTATGCAGATGGCCTGCGCTTATGTGGGCTCCACTTTCATGCCGCCGCTGTTTGGGGTTGTGGCAGAGCGCATCAGCGTGACGCTTTATCCCGTGTGTCTGGTGGTATTTGTGGTATTGATGATTGGGATGACAGAGAGGATGGGGAGGGTTCAGGATGGAAAAGTTAATGGACTTACACATGCACAGCTATTACAGTGATGACGGCGAATTCAGTCCCGGGGAGCTGGTGAGACAGTGTGGCATGAACGGCATCCGTATCATGTCCATTGCGGACCACAACAGTGTGCGGGCAAACGAGGCGGGAAGACAGGCGGCCCTAAGGGCCGGGATTACGTATGTTTCCGGCATAGAGATTGACTGTACGTTCAGGGGGGTGAATCTTCATGTGTTGGGGTATGGAATTGACGATACAAGCCATGATTTTACCTGTATTGAAGATAATATAAGGAGTCAGGCAGCGGCGGCATCCAGCCAGATGCTCTGTGCAACCAGGGAAATGGGGTTTGAGGTGACAGCGGAGGATATGGCGGGGCTGGCCGGAGAGCATTACTGGAAGGACCGGTGGACCGGGGAAATGTTCGCAGAGGTACTCCTGGGCAGGGAGGAATACAAGGACCATCCCCTGCTTCTTCCCTACAGGGTAGGCGGAGCAAGAGGCGATAACCCTTTTGTTAATTTTTACTGGGATTTTTATTCTCAGGGAAAATGCTGTTATGTTAAAATGGAATACCCCCAACTGGAGGAGGTGGTTGATACCATACACAGAAACGGGGGATATGCGGTGCTGGCGCATCCGGGGGTTAACTTAAAAGACCGTGCGGAATTGCTGGATCCCATACTGGAGGCAGGAGTGGATGGAATAGAGGCATTCAGCAGCTACCACTCGCAGGAACAGGCCGCGTTTTATCATAAGGCTGCGTGCGGCAGATTCAGGATGATTACCTGCGGAAGCGATTATCACGGAAAGACAAAGCCGTCTATCTCCATAGGCGGCCATGGATGTACGGTCCCATATGAGGAAATGGTCCGGCAGCTGGGGCGTATTCTTGGGGAGATGGAAAGAAAGGAGAGGAGCCGGGGAACGCGGATGAAGGTTCCCGAGATGAATGACAGGCGGATATAAAGACACATTATGAAAGGCCAGGGCATACAGAGCCGCGGTATGAAAAATCAGCAGTATGGCGTGGACCTGAGAAAGCAATCGTGGAACCGCAGCCTTGATCATCGGAGTGATATTTTTGGTGCTGGCCATCATGTATCTGATTTCCTGGAAGAAGAAAAACATATCCGTCAAAATGTTGGTTAAGGCAGTGATTGCCCAGTTCCTGATTGCGGTGATTCTGGTAAAGGTTCCGGCTGGCCGTTACGTGGTGTCTAAGGTATCGGATGCAGTGACCAGCGTCATCAACTGCGGACAGGACGGTTTAAGCTTTGTGTTCGGTTCTCTGGCAGACAGCACCGCTGCCGCTGGTTCTGTATTTGCCATACAGGTCCTGGGCAACATTGTATTCCTGTCTGCCCTGGTAAGTTTTCTTTACTATATCGGAATTTTGGGATTTGTGGTAAAATGGATTGGTAAAGCAGTGGGTAAGCTTATGGGCACCTCCGAGGTGGAAAGCTTTGTGGCGGTTGCCAACATGTTCCTGGGACAGACCGACAGCCCCATTCTGGTGAGCAAGTACCTGGGCCAGATGACGGACAGCGAGGTTATGGTGGTCCTGGTTTCCGGCATGGGCAGTATGTCCGTGTCCATATTGGGCGGTTATACGGCCCTGGGCATTCCCATGGAGTATCTTCTGATTGCCAGCACACTGGTGCCGGTGGGCAGCATTATGGTGGCCAAGATGCTTCTGCCCCAGACAGAGGAGGTCCGGGAAGTGGGAAGCGTTAAGATGGACAATAAGGGGAATAATACCAACGTGATAGAGGCAGTTGCAGAGGGAGCTGTCACCGGCATGCAGATGGCGCTGTCCATCGGCGCGTCCCTGGTGGCCATGGTGGCGCTGGTGGCAGCGGTGAATAAGCTGTTAGGCATCTGCGGCATCAGCCTTCAGCAGGTATTTTCCTATGTATTTGCTCCCTTCGGCTTCTTTATGGGCCTGGACCCTTCGGAAATACTTCTGGAAGGAAATCTCCTGGGAAGCAAGCTGGTCCTCAATGAATTCGTGGCGTTCCAGCAGCTGGGCTCCATGATATCTTCCATGGATTACAGGACAGGGATGATATGCGCCATTTCCCTGTGCGGGTTTGCCAATTTCTCCAGCCTTGGAATCTGCGTTTCAGGCATCGCGGTCCTGTGCCCTGAAAAGAAAAGCACCCTTGCCCGCCTGGTGTTTAAGGCCATGTTAGGCGGTGTGGCGGTAAGCCTGATCAGCGCCATGGTGGTGGGCCTGGTCACATTATTTTAAGGAGGTCGTAAGATGGGAAAATATAAACGTATCTTTGTAGTGGTCCTGGATTCACTTGGAATCGGGGCAGTGGAGGATTCACCGGAATATGGAGATGTGGGGGTGGACACCCTGGGGCATATTGCCCAGAAGGTTCCAGGGCTTAAGATTCCGAATCTGAAAAAACTGGGCATGGTCAACCTGCATCCATTGGAAGGGATGGAGCCGCCAGAACATCCTTTGGGGCGTTACATGCGCCTGAAGGAGAGAAGCCGGGGCAAGGATACCATGACGGGACACTGGGAGATGATGGGGCTTCTTGTTACCACGCCCTTCCAGACATTTACCAGCCACGGCTTTCCTAAGGAGCTGATAGACGAGCTGGAGAAAAGGACCGGACGGAAAATCATCGGCAACAGAAGCGCCAGCGGAACGGAAATACTGGATGAACTGGCAGAGGAAGAGATACGGGAAGGCCATCTGATTGTGTATACTTCCGCGGATTCCGTGCTTCAGATATGCGGCAACGAGGAGACCATGGGACTTGACAGCCTGTATCACTACTGTGAGATTGCCAGGGAACTGACGCTGCGGGATGAGTGGAAAGTGGGACGGGTCATTGCCAGGCCCTATACCGGCATGAAGAAGGGCGAGTTCAGGCGCACCTCCAACCGCCATGATTACGCGCTGAAGCCATATGGAAGGACTGCCCTCAACGCCCTTAAGGACGCGGGATATGATGTGGTGTCCATTGGTAAGATATACGATATCTTTGACGGCGAGGGACTGACACAGTCCAACCATTCCAACTCATCTGTCCACGGTATGGAGCAGACCATCCAGTATGCAAAGACGGATTTCAACGGACTTTGTTTTGTGAATCTGGTGGATTTTGACGCCCTGTGGGGACACCGCCGCAATCCGGAAGGGTACGGCAGGGAGCTGGAGCGCTTTGATGAGAAGCTGGGTGAGCTGCTCCCCCTTCTGGGTGAGGACGATCTTCTGATTCTCACCGCGGACCATGGCAACGACCCTACCTACACAGGTACGGACCACACCAGGGAGCAGGTGCCGTTCATCGCCTATTCCCCGTCCATGGAGGGCGGAAAGGACCTGGGCGGGGCAGATACATTTGCGGTCATTGGAGCCACGGTGGCTGATAACTTTGGGGTGAAGATGCCGGAAGGCACTATAGGAACTTCGGTTCTGGACGAATTGTAATCAGGAAGAATGCCCCTTGGACGGTTTGTTCTTCGGGGCGGCTGACGGACGGATGGAAAGGATGGAAAATAATGGATAAGAAGGATATTTTAAGCAGGGTAGATCACACACTGTTAAAGCAGACAGCCACCTGGGAGCAGATTGAGAAGCTGTGCAGGGAAGGCATGGAATACGGCACCGCCTCTGTGTGCATTCCTCCCTGTTATGTGAAGCAGGCAAAGGATTTTGTGGGGGATAAGCTGGCAATCTGTACAGTTATCGGATTCCCCAACGGCAACATGACCACCGCGGTGAAGGTGTTTGAGACAGAGGACGCGGTGAAGAACGGCGCGGACGAAATTGATATGGTCATCAACATCGGCCTTGTAAAGGCGGGGCATTACGACCAGGTCCTGGATGAAATCAGACAGATTAAGGCTGCCTGCGGCGGCAGATGCCTGAAGGTCATTATCGAGACCTGTCTTTTGACAGAGGAGGAGAAAAAGGAAATGTGCCGTGTGGTCACGGAGTCAGGGGCGGATTTCATCAAGACTTCCACCGGATTTTCCACAGCCGGCGCAACGCCGGAGGACGTGGCCCTTATGAGGAAGTACTCAGGCCCCGAGGTCAAGGTCAAGGCAGCCGGCGGAATCGCATCCATTGAAGATGCACAGCGTTTCATAGAGCTGGGCGCAGACCGGCTGGGAACCAGCAGGCTGATTCCATAGGCGGCAGCCGGGCAATCAGCGGGAGTTATTCAAGAAAGTATCTGGACGCAGGAGCATTGGTGTGATAGAATTTCTACAGCAGTTTGGCAACCAATCACATAAGCGAGGATACATAAGATGAAATTGATGGAAAAACATCCATTGGTCATGATAATCATAGGAATAGCCGGTATATCATTATCGGCTATTTTTGTTAAATATTCCCAGGCTCCGTCTGTGGTCACAGCCCTTTACCGCCTGATGTGGACCGTGGCGCTGATGACGCCTGTGGTTTTGGGACGGAAGGACTGCAGGCGGGAACTGAGGGAAACGGACAGAAAGACAGTCCTGCTGTGCGGGGCCAGCGGAGTATTCCTGGCCCTGCATTTTACGGCATGGTTCGAGTCGCTGAACCAGACTTCAGTGGCCAGTTCCACTGCCATTGTGTGCACGGAGGTTATATGGGTGGCGCTGGGATACTGTCTGTTCATGAAGGGGAAGATATCTGTGCCTGCCGGCGTAAGTATCCTTGTGACGGTGGGCGGAAGCCTTCTGATTGCCTTTTCTGACTACTCCGCCGGGGGAAACCATTTGTACGGGGATGTGCTGGCCCTTGCCGCGGCTGTATTCTGCGCCGTATACACCCTCATTGGGCGTCAGGCCAGGGGTTATATGTCCACCACGATTTATACCTACATTGTCTATGTGTTCTGCGCCCTGGCCCTGGGGCTGGCAACTGCTTTTAGCGGACTGGCCTTTACGGGATACGGAGTGAGGTCCGTGGTTGTGGGCCTGCTTCTCAGCGTGTGCTCCACTCTTTTGGGGCACAGTATTTTCAGCTGGTGCCTGAAATTCTTTTCCCCTTCCTTTGTATCTGCCTCCAAGCTGTGCGAGCCTGTGGCTGCTGCTGTCTTTGCGCTTTTTCTGTTCAGGGAAGTACCCGCGCCCCTGCAGATAGCAGGGGGTGTGGTGACAATCGGGGGCGTTCTCCTTTATTCTCAGGTGGAAAAGAAAGAAAATGACGTTTTAAAAGGAAAATAGTAAGATAAAACTGCCAAAAAAGGTGGAAATTATCTGGAAAAAATTATATAATAGTGATAATAAGTAACAGTTGTAACCTCCCGGGAGGCATTTGCTGGGTTGGACTGGAAGGGGGTATCACTATGAATGAAAAAATAGCTCAGTTGAGAAAGATTCTGGATGATAGTACCTATACTGTGGCTCTCTGCGGTTCCGGTATGATGGAAGAGGGCGGGTTCATCGGTATTAAGAAACAGGATAAGGCATATGACATCGAGAACCGGTATGGCTACGGCGTTGAGGAAATGTATACCAGTGCATTTTACAATACCCGGCCGGAGCGGTTTTTCGAGTTCTATAAAAAGGAGATGCTTCACAACGCGCCAAGGGACACTGCTTCCGGCCCGGCCCTGGCAGCCATGGAGAGGGCCGGAAAGCTCCAATGCATCATAGACAGCAACATCTATGACAAGGCCCTCAGGGGCGGCTGCCGTTATGTTATAAATCTTCACGGAAGTATTTACCAGAACCAGTGCCCCAGATGTAAGAAAAAGTATCCCATCGGATATATTGCGGGTGCAAAACGGATTCCAATCTGCAGGGACTGCAATGTTCCCATACGGCCCATGATTTCCCTGATTGGAGAGATGGTGGACAGCCAGAACATGACTAAGACCACGGAGGAGATAACAAAGGCAGATACCCTGCTGCTGTTGGGGACTACCCTGGCTTCCGAGGTGTTCTGCCAGTACATACAGTATTTTGCCGGGAGGAGCATGGTAATCATACATAAGCAGGAGCACTATCTGGATAAGGACGCCAATCTGGTGATATTGGACCATCCCATGAATGTGCTGCCCCAGCTGGGGTATGGGGAGGAGAAAACAGAAGAATAGATATATTTTCCTTTCGATTTTCTTACATTGGTTTAGAATTTGGGATTATATGGTATACTAAACCAAATAGAAATAAGCGTAAGGAGATGGAACAGGATGAAATTCAGAAAATGTGCTGCTGCCGGAGCGCTGGCACTGTGCCTGACGGCAGCCGGTCCTCTGAGCGCCCTGGCCGGGCAGAGCGCGGGACCGGGGGCGGCTTATCAGCCTTCTGTCAATGGGGTGAACATCTATGTCAGCAAGATGGGAAATACGCTGACGCTGAAACAGTATGCCCAGACCATAGGAACCTGGCCCGTAAAGCTGGGACGGCGGTCCGAGACAGGGGACAAGGTGCAGGAGGGAGATGAAATCACACCCTCCGGATCGTTCTATGTGTGCACGAGAAATGACCAGAGCATATGCTATCTGGCTCTGGGACTTTCCTATCCCAATGCCGAGGACGCAGAGCGGGGCCTGAGAGACGGCCTGATTAATGAAGAACAGTATCATGCCATCCTGGAGGCAAATAAGGCAGGCGTACAGCCGCCCTGGAATACTCCTTTAGGCGGGGCAATTGAGATACACGGGGACCAGGGCGGAGGAACCTCCGGCTGCATCGCGGTTACAAACGATGTGATGGATATTCTGTGGGAATACTGTCCTCTGGGAGTTCCTGTAACCGTTGGGCCGTAGTTATTTACAAATGCCGTAATCTGGTTTAATTGAGAGATAAGGACGGTTTGGAAGGAGAAAATCATGTGCGGGAATAAAAAGAAAAACAACAATGTCTGGCTCCATGCAAAGCCGGTAAGCTCAGCGGCGCCTGCATGGAGTAATATGCGCCGCTGAGATAAATGCTGGCTTTGCTTCCTTAAGAGTGATGAAAATAAGGAGTGAGCCAACATGAAATATGTCAACGCAAAGGCAGTCCTCCCCCATGGCCTGGTGGAGGAGCTGCAGGAATATGTACAGGCCGGATATATCTATATCCCGGCCAGGGAAAACCAGCACAAGGCCTGGGGCGAGCAAAGCGGCTGCCGCAGGGAACTGGCAGAGCGGAACGCCGGAATCGTGGATGCTTACCGGCAGGGGGTATCCCTGGAGGAGCTGGGGGATAAGTACTTTCTTTCTGTCCACGCCATACGAAAAATTGTATATCAGAAGTAAACCATGGGGAGCCGCAGTGCGCGGCTCCCTTTTTCGGCAGGTTTGAGTGGCGTATATCAGGCTGATGCGGAAACCATAATACAGAATTCTACAGAAGAAAACAGTAGATTGCATATCC
>ERZ838225.1434-NODE-1434-length-19030-cov-5.064559_pt1 | contig 19030 bp, 23 predicted proteins | sample MGYA00519684_ERZ838225 | MGnify/ENA primary metagenome ERZ838225 (study PRJEB31850, sample SAMEA3708829) | human gut metagenome | biome: human gut; feature: human-associated habitat; material: faeces | place: China | collected 2014 ...
TTGGTTCTCATAAGAAAGTGATTTGGAGATGTGTTCATGACTGTAAGCAGAGTTTGAGGATAACAGGATTGCTTCGCAAAAAGTTTCAGGAAGCTAAATAGCAGAGAGGCGGATCATCAGAAATGGTGGTGCGTCTTTTTGTTGTGATATACTAATAATTGTTAGTTTGATTGCCAATATGACAATCGTGGCATAGGAGATATCCTCATATCATATATGCTTATATTACAGTTTATATATGGTTGCTATCAGGAAGAAAATGAATATATTTGTTAAGAAGAGAAGATAATATAAATAGATTGATTTTTTGTCACGAAAATTATATAATAATCGTGACAAAACAAGGAGCGTGATTTTATGGTAAGTGGCATTTATACGGAAGTAAAGAAGAGAATAGAATTAGCTGAATCGGGAACGGTATTTTTGTCATCGGATTTTACGGATATTGCGACAACAACAACTGTAAGAAAATGTTTGGGAAGACAAGTTGAAGAAAAGAATATACGAAGAATTATAAATGGGGTGTATGAAAAACCGGTATATAGTAAGTTGCTTAAAGAGTATATTCCTGCAAATCCCGATGCGATAGCATATGCTATTGCTAGAAGTTTTCACTGGACCATTGCTCCATGCGGAGATGTTGCATTAAATAAGCTGGGTCTATCTACACAGGTTCCGGTTGTCTGGTCTTATATAAGTGATGGACCTTATAGAAAATTTTCATGGGATAATATTACACTATCTTTTAAACACCGTGCAAACAGAGAGATATCATTTATGTCTGAGACAACTACTTTAGTTGTTGAGGCGTTAAAAACTTTGGGGAAAGAGCAGATTGATGATGGCATTATCGTGAGCTTGAGGAATAGATTGCCTAAAGAAGAGAAGAAAAAGATGTTGGAGGAAGCAACAGGTGTAAGTGAATGGATATATGCAGTAATTAGAAAGGTGTGTGCTGAATAATGAAAGAAGTTGCTAAATTACAGATAAAGGATAGAACAGAATTGTTTTAGGCTACTGCAATTTCGATGGGAATGTAGCCCAATGTAATAGAGAAAGACTTTTGGGTGTGTTTTATGCTGGATCATCTGTTTCACGATTGTAAGTATAAAATGCATTTGTTTTCAAAGGTGGTACGAGTTTATCTAAATCGTACCATGTTATCGAAAGATTTTCCGAAGATATAGATTTGATTCTGGATTGGAGAAAAATCATTAATGACGAGGTAAATCCTTGGGAAGAAAGATCAAAAACAAAGCAGGATTTATTTAACAAACAAACCAATTCAGAAGCAGCTAAATTTTATAAAGAGGAATTGATTCCCCAGTTGAATATAGAAATGAAAGAAAAACTGGGGGAGGAAGAATGGATTTCAGTTGATATAGAAGATGAGATGGTGGTTAATTTTTATTATCCGCAGATATTTGAAGCAGAGTATTTGCGTTCCTGCGTAAGGTTGGAAATTGGTCCATTGGCAGAATGGATGTCATCTCACGAGACAACAGTAACTCCATTTGCAGCCGAAAAATATCCGAATGTATTTTCACAAAAAGAGACATTAGTTCTGACCGTTGATGTTGAGAGGACATTTTGGGAAAAACTTACCATATTACATAAAATTGCAAATTTTCCGGAAGGAAGAACATTACCTGCCAGATATGCAAGGCATTTATATGATGTGTATAATCTAGGTAATTCATGGGTAAAAGAAAGAGCATTTAAAAGAAGAGAATTGCTGGAAAAAGATGTTGCTTTTAAGCAAAAGTTTTATTATGCCAAGGGCGCTCATTATGAAACGGCAACCTTGAGTAGTATTGAACTTCTGCCAAGAAAAACGGTACTTAATGCTTTGCAGGAGGACTATCAGGCAATGAAGAATATGATATATGGGAATATACCGGAATTTGAAGAGATACTTGAGTTTCTTGAAAAACTACAGGAAGAAATACAGGGGTTGGAATAGCTACGTTAAGGTTGCAAACCATGTGCGAAGTGAGAAAGGTAATATGTGCGGGATGATAAAAGATGACAGAATATACCAAGTGCTTCTGAAATACAATTTTGACTTGTTCAGAGGTGATAAAAATATTACAGAATATATGAGAGAGCATTGTAATCAGTTTTATTGTGATATTTGCGATGCATTGAAGGGGGGCAATTCCTTTCTTGGAGAAGAATTTGTAAATCTATTAAATGGCGAGTTAGAGAAACTTCAAGACATTTGCTCAATCATACCAGAAATCCTTGAATTAAATGATAAAGGGTTAATAAAAGCTACATATGAAAAAGGTTTTCAGTTGTTTGAAAGAATGAAACCATACTTTTATACCCGATATTCTTGGAGGAAAAATGGTGGTTTCTATTATAGAATCCGACAAGGTGATTTTCGCATAAAAGATGGAGAAGATAGCAAAGAGAAAAAAATGCAGCTATTTCATATTAAAAAAATGCTGAGAAATCGAGTAGGTGCTTATCGGTATAGCGTCGCAGGCTCTCCCTGCTTATATCTTGCAAGTGATAGAGAATTGGCATGGTTTGAGTGTGGAATGCCAAAGCAATTTAGTTATTGTCAAATGCTTATCGATGAAGACAATGATAACGGATTGGTCTTGGTAGATTTTTCTTTCAGACCAGTAGATGTATTATCCAGTATTACTTGTTGGTTATTGAATGCAAGACGGAAAGATAAGAAAGATGTGGATTCGATTTATAAATTCTTGCTTAGATACATAATGGTATATCCAGTTGTAGCTGCATGTTCCGTTAAAGTAAAAGATAGAAATAGTAAATTTGTTGAGGAATATGTGTTTCCTCAGTTATTTATGCAATGGATAAAGGAGACGGATGGAATTGATGGAGTAAGATATAAGTCTTCACTAAATACGAATCTTGTTGATGGTATGGGGGCAATTAATATTGCACTACCTGTAAAGGAGTATAGAGAGGATGGATTGGATAAAAAATTAACAGAAAAAATTACTGTTTCAGATATAGGGTATCTTGATGTAAATTGTGATTTTAGGAAGTACAATGGTATATTAGAAAAAATAAAAGAGTATATCAATAGTATTCAAATATTTATGAATCAAGTGCCTTTTTATGGCGATTATATGATGGAACTGATAGATGTTTGTAACTGTGTAATCAAAACATATAATGCGCTTATGGAAGGTAATTACCAGAATAGTGAACTTGTTTTTAGTTATTTGGAATTGCTCTATGACCATGCAAGTTTACTATATGCAAATCGTGATTTGAAGATTCAGGAGTGTATTGATAGAACAGAAGAACGCCATAGGCAAGCCATAGATGAAGATAAAATAAAAGAACAGTTTGAGGAATTTCATCAATTAATGGATCAAATACTACATAAGCATGAGGCGTTCCATTTTGATTTTGAAAATCAGGGAAATTATGAAAATATATAATTTGGTTTCCGATGGGTGGGAGCCTATAAGATTTCTGCAGATGAATTGTTAGATGGAAAAGAAGGAAAAGCAACAGAAACAAAGCTGGAGAGAGGGGCAAAGCTGATCAGGGAACTGCTTGCTGATAAAAAAGAAATTTCAATCAGGGAATTAGATGAAAAAGCAAAGGAACAGGGAATTTCTGGGAGGACCATGCGTGATGTAAGAAGCCGGATGAAGAATGAGTTGGAGTATCAAGTAAATGAAAAGCAGGAAAACAGTATTCGGTTAAAAGAATGATGGGTGGCAGAGTCATTGAAGCAAATATAAATTTTTTCGGAGATGTTAAGCAGCATATAGAAGGTGAAAAAGGTATAGATGATTGGAAAATGCTCTCTGATATTGCAAGCTTTAAAAAGGAATATATGCAAGAAAATTATCGTAATGCTAGACAGATTACAGCATACTGCAATAAACGATTTAAGCTTAATATACGTGCAATCAATTTGGATGGGACTGGAGTTCATGAAATTACAAGTGCGAGCGCTTTTGAAGAGGCGTTTTCTGGAATTTTCCAAAAACCTCAGAATGTTGGTTTGAGTTGTATTATTGTTAAGAATCCATCAGAAGCAGATGAACTACTGGCAAAGTATGAAATGTATATATCTAGGATTCATGATATAACAAAAGAATCGGTCGAATTACAGAGAACAAAATAGAATCTGATGATGGTCGAACAATCTAAAGGTCTTGAATTCGAAACTGTATTTGCAGTTACCGGTCGAATGAGCGAAAATGAAAAGTACATTACCTATACAAGAGCTTTGAACGAATTGTATGTGTATGATGAAGAGATAAAACTTAGCGTGATTTCTATAAAAACTGGAACTAATGAGAAAGCTGACAAGAAAACTAAAGAAAAAAGTAGCCGTAAGAAGCGAGAAAAGAGAAGTTCTAAGGAAACAGCTGATGCTGATTTAGAGCTATAAATATAATGAATCTGAAATCAAAATGTGTAGGAACTATATTTTTAGGCATGAAAATGGAAACGGAGGCAGTGAAATAGATATATCAAAAGTAGACTGGAAACTTTATCGTGAACGTGTCTCAGACTGGCAAGAACATTATATGGAAAAACTAACAGAAGAATATGTAAAATTACTAACTTCTCCCGGCAACGCATCAGATCATTTCTGGGAACTGGAAAAAAGAATTAAGCGGGACAAGAAACATCCCGGGATTTTAATTGAGCTTCGCAAATCTACTGCTATATGGGATATTGCATATTTTGTAAGGGATAAGGTGATTACAATGGATGAACTGGAAGGATTCAGTGAGGACTTGATTGATGCAGTAAAGTTGATTTTAAGTAGGTAATTGTTAAACGGATAATAAAGTTGAAAAGGGATGGTATGAATATGAGGGATGCTATAACACTAAATTATTATAATAGCAATGCTGCTGTTTTTTCTGAAGCTACAAAGAATGTAGATTTTTCGGAAGTTCAGCAAATATTCATAAAGCATCTCTCCACGGATGCTTCTATTTTGGATTTTGGTTGTGGATCCGGACGTGATACGAAGTATTTTCTGGATCAGGGCTATCATGTAACCGAAACAGATGGCTCAGAAGAGATATGTAAAATGGCGACTGAGTATACAGGCATCCAAGTAAAACAGATACTGTTTGAAGAGTTTGCAAGGCAGATTTCTGGACTACAGATAGAAAAAATGTGGATTACCGGAGCTGTGAGAGAAGGAAGAGGTGACGAGAGGTGGTTGGATATATTGCTTCGCAAGGCAGACATTTGCTGAATATTGAGGCAAAATATTATAATAAACTGGATATCGAGGCTTTCTCTCAGATGATGAAAGATCCCTCTTATTGCTACAAGTTTTATTGGTTGGAGGCCGTGGTACATATCGTTTCAGGAGGAAAGAATGAGACAACATTTGATGAGATTATTGATGAAATGATTGCGAATGCCTGGTATTCAGTACGGGAATTTCATATTCACCTTAGTGGAATACAGGCAGATGGATTGGTCAGAGATGGTCTGGAAAGGGCAATTTTACAGCTGACAGAACTCAGTGATCTTCCGGCAAATGCATCTAAGATTGAAATAAAGAATGCTATTCGGGAACATCAGGCAGGTTTAAAGAAAGCAAAAGAACAGTTGACTAATATGGTGCCATATAGAGCACTGTCAGGCTTTTTTACAAGGAGTAATGAAGTGCCGGACTGGGGAAGTGTCAAACGCATTACGGCGTACATTCAAAAGGTAAATGAACTGGTAACACCTTTGCCATATGTATTGGGTGAAAGCAGTAAATTAAAAAAAGAGGTGCATTTTCATCCAGACTGGGCAGCAATGATCCAGGACAATACAGTCAATATTCTTGGCTGGATTCAATATGAAAAAGTGAAATGGCTTCAAAATAATAACCCTGAAGTGCCTGGTTTGATTTATAAGCTTACTCCAGTGGATGAAAAAATGCGAAAGCTGTCAAATGTGCGGAAGTTGTGGCAGGGAATTATGGAAGTACAGGAAATAAGGGATGTTTTCACAGGACAGTTAGTAAAAGAAAAACAGTATGATATAGATCATTTCATTCCATGGTCTTTTGTAATGAATGATGAGTTGTGGAATCTGATGCCGATGGATTCTTCCTTGAATTCCTCAAAAAGCAATCGATTACCCAAGTGGAATCCATTTTTTGAAGTTTTTTCTGGAAACCAGTATCTGATGTATGAAATGATAAATGAAAAACCAGAACTTCATAAACGATTTGAAGCATGTTATCGGGATAATCTGCATTCTATCTGGGCTGGTCAGGAATTGTACCGTAAAGGTAATTCCAGAGAAGTATTTTATAACATTCTGGAAAAGAATATGATGCCGATATATGATTCGGCCAGAAGACAGGGATATGAGATCTGGAACTATGGGTAGAAGGAGAGCACAATACAATGAAATTATTGGGCTTATCTCGGAAAGAAAAAGAAACTTGAACCTCCATTGTAATCCAAGGAATTAAGCCGAATATGCAGGTTGATGACGTTCTTTTGAAGAATGCTACAGAAAGTCATATTAGCCAGCATATTCGAATTTTGGAAGAAAGTGTTCGTCTTGTGTTAGAATCTAAAAATAAAAAAACAAGAGAAGATAGGTATGAGTTGGTATTACAACATTTTAGCGCATTGTCAAAAATCCGGAAGTATGTCGATAAAAATCAGAAAAAAAGAATTGCGGATGCACAGGATTATTTCATGATTATGAATGAACACTATAAACATCCAGAACGTATCAGAAAGCAGGAAAAGCAAAAATTGAAAAGACAGAAACGAGATTCGTTTTATGAAACATGGAATCATCAGGATTCTTTGCCTGTTTATATTGCAGGAAGTTATGATTTTCACACAGCATATATTGGAAACAGACGCTGTATAATGTTTGCTCCAACAGAAGAACTTGACACACTTCCGGCATTGAAAAAACAAATTGCAAAAATACAGCAAATTGATAATGTGCCAGTCGTCTTTGAACTTGCGACAGTATCTAATTATCGAAGAAAAAGTCTTATAGAAAATAATATACCGTTTATTACTGATAAGCAGATCTTTCTTCCTTTCATTGGAACAATGCTTACAGATGAGAAAGAACCGCCAAAGCTGACAGGTAAGTTTGTTTACTCAACGCAGCAGTTGCTTTTGTTTTATCTGTATAGTAAGAAAAAACGCTTGTATATTTCAGAAGCCAGAAAAGTGCTTCCATTTACAGCAATGACCTTGACTAGAGCAGTAAAGCAGTTGGAAGCGACGGATTTGTTTCTTGTAGCAAAAGACGGTGTCAACAAGTTTATTGAGTCAAAATATAAGCGAGATGAATTATTTGAAAAAGCAAAAGTATATTTGACGACTCCTGTTCGAAAAACAGGATATATAGATAAGACGCAAGTTACAGAAAATATGGTCTTTGCAGGGGAAACGGCACTTTCTGAAAAAACAATGCTAAATCCAAGTCGAGTTGTTACCTATGCAATTAGTGAGAAAGATTATGATAAAACTTTGCTGACAGATGAACTGATAGATCCGGATAAACAGGTCAGACTTGAATTATGGGCATACAACCCGAAACAATTTTCGGAGGATAACAGTGCTGACGATATTTCCATTGTTTTATCTTTTGGAGATACAAACGATGAGAGAATTGAAGAAGCAGTAGATGAATTGCAGGAAAGAAGGTTGCAGGAGTAATGGTCAACGGATTTACAAAATTTAAGGAAAGATTTCAGGGTTTTGAAAATCAATATGTCGTCATCGGTGGAACAGCTTGCGATTTGATTATGGAAAACGAAGAATTACCGTTTCGGGCTACAAAAGATGTAGATATTGTACTGATTGTTGAATCCATAACAGCGGAGTTTGGCAGGCAGTTTTGGGAGTATGTCAAGGAAGCAGGATATGAGCATTTGAATAAAAGTACCGGAAATGCACAGTTTTATCGTTTCACATCTCCGAAAAGCAAAGAATATCCATACATGATAGAAATATTTTCCAGAAATCCAGATTTTATTATATTGGAAGATGATGCAGTTCTCACACCGCTTCCGATAGACGATGAAATCTCCAGCTTGTCGGCAATCCTTCTAAACGAAGCGTATTATGAATTGCTAAAAACCGGACAAATGATGGTTGATGGCATTCCGGTATTAAGTCCGACTTGCCTGATACCATTTAAGGCAAAAGCGTGGCTGGATTTAAAAGAACGCAAGTTGAATGGAGAGCAGGTTGACAGCAAAAATATAAAGAAACATAAAAACGATGTGTTCCGATTAGCACAGTTAATCACAGCCAATACAAGGCAAGTTCTCAGTTCGGAAATAGCAGAGGATATGAAAAAGTTCTTATCTGAAATAGCTGATGAAACAGTGGATTTAAAATCATTAGGCATTAGAGGGACGGATAAACAAAAAATTATAGATATGTTGTACCTGTGCTACAATTTGAACGATAATACATAATTTTTTTCTAAAGCCAAAAAAAATTGCATATCAGAGGCTGTATTTTCCGACTTTAAATCTTGGAGTTGGATTGGCGAGACAGGGAAAGAAGGTATTGTTGATTGATGCGGATCCACAGGGAAGCCTAACTGCAAGTCTTGGATATGTAGAACCGGATGATATTGGAACTACTCTTGCAACTATTATGATGGGCGTTATCAATGACGAGGAAATTGGAGAAGAAGAAGGAATTTTACATCATAAGGAACAGATTGATCTCCTACCAGCTAATATTGAGTTATCTGCTTTAGAAGTAACCATGAGTAATGTAATGAGCAGAGAGCTGATCATGAAGGAATATATTGATACGATGCGATCACGATACGATTATATCTTAATTGATTGTATGCCGAGTTTGGGCATGATGACCATCAATGCATTAGTGGCTTCTGATATGGTTTTGATACCTGTACAAGCTGCATATCTGCCGGTTAAAGGACTTCAGCAGTTGATCACAGGACTATTTCTATGGTAAAGAAGAGATTGAACCGGAAACTGACGATCCAGGGGATTCTTTTAACAATGGTGGATTTTCGTACTAATTACGCCAAAGATATTATGTTAGTGATTTCATGAGCTGTCACCAAATTGCTCACATCAGTTGGTGCTCGTTTTCTTAACTTTCTACCATTCCAAGCATCTCGTGTTCCACAACAAACTTAATCATGTAATCATCAATCAATTGTTTCTGATTCTGAAACGCATACATCAGTGCTTTTTCACAGACCCGGTTAATTATTCGTGGAATCCCAGTTTTCGATTACGTGGAAAGTCTTTACCGGGATGGAGCACATAATGTTCGGGATTGGTAGCAAGTTTCTGAAATATTTTGCATTAATGAAAGAGAATCTTCAGGAAGAAATCGGAGAAAAAATGTACGATATATCTTCCTCCTATGATATCCTGAATGTAATATCGAATAAAATGATATTTGGTTTTTCCAAAAAGATAAGGAAGGTAAAAATACAATGAGCGAATATATAACTACATATACAGGAAAATACTTTAACCCAACACAGCCGAATCCGGATCTGATCAGCATACAGGATATTGCACATGCCCTTTCTCTGATCTGCAGAGGAAATGGTCATGTACAGACCTTCTGGTCAGTAGGGCAGCATTGTATTTGTTGTGCAAAGGAAGCCGCAGCAAGAGGTCTGTCGGACCGTATGGTACTTGCCTGTCTGCTTCATGATGCCAGCGAGTGTTATATGTCGGATGTGCCGACACCCTTTAAGAAGGAATTGCCAGAGTATTAGGCACAGTTAAATGAAATCGATCATGCGATGCTCTTGTATGATCTTGAAAATCTGTTGGGAGAAGTGCAATATGGAGAAATCCCGGATTTGCAGATTGATCTGGATTATACAGTCAGGTCTTTTGCTGAAGTAGAAGATGAGTATCTGACACTTTTTGCAAAGTATTCCGGTACAGTTGCACCAAAGACAGTTTATCTGGAAGATATTGCAGATGCATTTGAAGAGTGTATGGACGGATGGGCACAATTTTTGGATACACGAACAGGTGAAATTGTTGCTTGGTCGGAAGATCCGTACATGGCCTGTGAAGAAGATCAGGAGCTCTGGGAAGAAATTGATGAGACGGATGATTATGTCAGATTGCCGAATCAGTATGAACTTCATGAGAAAAGTATCATGGAGAAGTTTGCGTATGAGAGTGGGAATAAAAGAGTTTCTGAAGTACTGTTTGATGCGCTCAGAAGAAGGCATCCATACAGGTGTTTTATAAATGATCTGGGAATCAGCCAGATTTATTATGACTACAGAAATCGAACTTATATCAATACAGCAGAAGAATGGTGTCGGAACTATCATGTGCCATATAGAAGAAAAGAAGATTAGGGGCTGTTTTGAAATGGGTTTGATTGTTCAAACTATTAGAAGAAATCAAACTCTGTCACAGGGGAGTTTATAATCTCCCCTGTGACACCAATCAAATTTATTCTTTTAAAATGCTTGTTCATATAACTTTAAGATATCATTTTTCATTGTGAATTGTGGATTGCACTGAATATTACCGCTCTTCATCGCATCATCCGCCATCTGCTCAAATTTATCACTCGTGACCCCGATATCACTGAGTGTCGGCAAAATTCCAAGCTCGTAATTCAGCATCCGGATTTCTGTCGCAAGCATGTCCGGTGTAAAATTAATATCTGCCCCCATATCTTTGCTTATACAACCATAGATATAACGGTACTTTTCCGGATCTGCGGCATCCTTGTTGAAATCTACCACCGTCGGCAGCAGAATCGCATTCGCCACACCATGCGGCACATCAAAATACGCACTGACCGGATGACTCATTGCATGCACATTGCCAAGTCTCGCATGAGAGAATGCGATTCCGGCAAAAAGCGATCCGACCATCATGCTTTCACATGCGGCAGGATTGCTTCTGTCTGCCACATAATCCCGTATACTTCCGCCGATTAACCGCAGAGCTTCTCTTGCAAAAATATCGGAAAAAGGAGATGCTGCCTTTGAAATATAAGCTTCCAATGCATGTACCATCGCATCAATGCCACAGGCCGCTGCTGTATTTGCCGGAACCGTAGCAATCAGATCCGGATCAAGTATCACATACGCTGGTAATAGATAGTTGCTTACTACGGTCAGTTTATAGTTCCTGGAGTGATCGGTAATCACAGAGAATGCAGTTACTTCGGAGCCGGTTCCGGCAGTCGTCGGAATTGCAATCATGGGAACAACCGGCCCCATAACCTTACCTGCACCTTCATAATCAACAATGTTGCCACCATACGTTGCAAGTACAGCCACTGCCTTAGCAACATCAAGCGGAGAGCCACCGCCAAATGCAACAATGAAATCCGCGTTACTTTTCTTGAAACCTTCCGTCGCTTTCACAACGGTATCGGTACTTGGGTTTCCTTCTGTTTCCGTAAAACATTCGCTTTCCATGCCGGCATTTTTTAATGCCTTCCGGCACTTTGCCACCATTCCGATCTTGTTCAGATGAGGACCGGAAATAATATATCCTTTGCTTTTGCCCAATTCTTTTGCCAGATCCGGGAGCAGATCTAACGTACCTGCTCCGAATTTAATATTCTGAGGAATCGTAAATGAAAAGCTGTCCATTCTATCATCCCTTCTATTTTGTAAGCTCAACTACAGATGCTTTAATAATCTCATATGCCTCGTCACAATCCTTTTCCGCAATAATGAGTGGTGGAACCATGCGAATCGTATGTGTACCGATTGCCGTAATCAGCAGATGTCTGTGCAGACACTCATGCTTAACTTCTACTGCGCTTATCGTATCATCAAATTCTACGCCCACCAAAAGACCTTGTCCTCTTACTTCCTTCACATGCGGAAGCGTTTCCAGCTTCTTCTTAAAATATTCTCCCATCTTAGCTGCATTATCAGCCAGATTTCGGTCTAGTAATTCATTTACCTCTGCTAATGCTGCTGCACAGCTAACCGGATGTCCACCAAAGGTTGTTCCATGAGAACCGACAGAAAATGCTTTTGACACATCTTCGGTTGTGCAGATAGCACCGATCGGCATACCACCGCCCAAAGCCTTTGCCATAGACACGATATCCGGCTTAATTCCGTAGTTCATGTAACTCATGACTTTACCGGTTCTGCACCATCCGGTCTGAACCTCATCGATCAGAAGAAGCATGCCGTTTTCATCACAGAACTCACGCAGCCCGCTCATAAATTCCTGCGTTGCCGGATGAACACCACCTTCACCCTGCACCGGTTCTATCATGATTGCAATCGTGTTCTCTGTACATGCATCCTTGAACGCCTTCAGGTCATTGTACGGAGCATAAGAGAAACCATATGTCATAGGACCAAAACCAATCTGGCATCCGTTACCGGGCTGTCCTGTGGCAGACATCGCACCAAAGGTACGTCCGTGAAAACCATTTTTGGCAGTCACGATATGATATTTATTCGGACCATACTTCTCAATACCATATTTACGTGCCATCTTAATCATTGCCTCATTTGCCTCAGTTCCGGAGTTTTGAAAGAAGATCTTGTCCATTCCGATCGTGGTGCATACCTTCTCTGCAAGCAAAGCCTGCGGAATTGTGTAAGGATAGTTAAAGGTATGCATAACATCCTGTACCTGATCAATTACGGCTGCCACAACTTTTTCGTTACAGTTACCTGCAGAATTTACCGCAATTCCAGCGTAAAAATCAAGGTATTTCTCGCCTTTTTCATCATACATGTACTGATCCCTGGCCGTCTCACACAGAAAATCCATTCTCTCATATGTCTCGATCATGTACGTATTTACTTTGTCTTTAATGTCCTGTACAGTTAGTCCGGTGTCTGTTAATTTCATATTAGATATCCTCCTTAGCACCAATAGTAGTGTTTATTCTATTTCCCCTGCGGGCTTGATCATGTCTGCAGTTATTAATCCTTTAATGATCAGGTACTGTTCAATTGTTTTGACACAATTTTCTATGCCAACGCGTTCGCTGTTGAGAGTCAGATCATAGTTCACAGGATTTGTCCAATAATTTCCGTGTGTATAGTATTTGTAGTAATCCGCACGAAATCTGTCAGTACGCTCGATGGTTGCATTTGCGACAGCTTCTGTAACTCCCATATTTGCAATTGTGCGATTCACGCAGAAGACCCGTGGCGCTTCTATATAAATATTGACCACATTCGGTTTGTCCCTTAGTACATAATCGGCACATTTTCCGACTATCACACACGATTCCTTCTCCGCCAGCTCACGAATGATCTGACTCTGATATTCAAACAATCTATCATCGGAAACAAATTTTTCATTTCGTGTAATATAATGTTTAGATCGCGGAAGTCCTCTTAAGAAGCTGGTAAAACCACCTGTTTCACGCATTTTCTCATTGACCTCCTGAAACACATTTTCGGGAAGTCCGCTTAACTGACTTGCCAAAGTCAGAATCCGGTTTTCGTAGCAGTGAATCCCAAGATCCTTTGCGAGCTGTGATGCGATTGCCTTACCACCTGTTCCAAATCCCCTCGCAAATGTAACTATAAATTTATCCATTTTCTTTGTCCTCCTTTTTAACCAGCCAGATACCGACTCAGGAATTCACGAGTTCTTGTATTCTTAGGATTTGTAAATAATTCTGACGGAGCCGCATCCTCTGCAACATATCCGGAATCCATAAAGATTGTTCTTGTTGACACATCTCTGGCAAACGCCATCTCATGTGTCACAATAATCATGGTAAGTCCTGTCTTTGCAAGCTCTTTCATTACATTTAATACTTCTCCGACCATCTCCGGGTCCAAAGCTGAGGTCGGTTCATCAAACAGAAGTACTTCTGGATTCATGCAAAGTGATCTTGCAATTGCAACGCGCTGCTTTTGTCCACCGGACAACTGTGTGGGTTTTGCATTAATGTATGGTGCCATGCCGACATTTTTCAGATGTTTGATTGCTCTGTTGAATGCCTCCTCTTTCGGCAGATGCAGCACCTTTCTTGTGCAAAGCATGCAATTCTCCAACACGGTCATATTGTTAAATAGATTAAAAGACTGGAATACCATTCCAACTTTTGAACGATACTCATTAATCTCTTTCTGCACATCGCGGACTTCCTTATTATGGTAAAGTATTTTACCAGAGGTCTGCTTTTCCAGCTTATTGATACATCGAAGCAGTGTAGATTTACCGGATCCGGAAGAACCGACGATGCAGATGATTTCTCCGGCATTCACATTGATATCAATCTTTCTTAAGACCTCATGATCTCCAAATGATTTGCTCAGATCTTTAATTGAAATTACTGACTCACTCATAGCGTTCCTCCTATTGATTATCCATGTACTCGATTGCAAGTGCGTAATCGGTCTTACCCTGCATCTTTTTCTCAATCAGCTTGAACAGCTTGTCAAATACAAAGCAAAGAACAAAGTAGATGACGGCGATAACAAGGTATGATTCGAAGTATTTGTAATAGTTTCCACCGACAGTTTTCGCTGCCATAAACAGTTCCTGTACTGCAATAACATTTAATACCGATGTCATCTTTAGGTTTGTCAGAAACGTATTTGCCATCTCAGGAATAATATTCCTGAAAGCCTGCGGAAGTACAACATAGAGCATAGTCTTAAATGGCGACATTCCCATTGCCCATGCGCCTTCGCGTTGACCTAAATCAATCGAACCGATTCCGGCTCTTACGGTTTCTCCCATGTATGCTCCTGTATTTAATACCGTTACGACAATACCTGCAAATACTGGTGTCAGATTTTCAAATCCCATCTGACGAATTCCGAAATATACGATCATTGCCTGTACGATCATAGGTGTATCTCTGAATACCTCAACATAAACGGTAAATATTACTTTCATGATCCGAATCAGAAATTTCTTAATAACAGTGTCGCCTTCATTGAGCTTTATATCATTTACAATACCTACGATATATCCCAGTACAAAGCCAAGCAATGTGCCGGCCACTGCAATATACAGTGTCAGCCAGGTTCCCTTGGCGAACATGCTTGAGTACTTTTGCGCCAGAAATATCATCCATTCAAATGAATTACTTGGACTTTCAAAAATCATATCTCTCTACCTTTCAAACCTTTATTCGTTAGTTAGCTGCTGGTTGCTGTGTTAATACGGTGTTCATCAGCTCGTCCATCTTGTCCTTATCATTCCAGCCGATCGCATTCATCGCATCCTGAATCTGATCTCTCAACCTGGTATCATCTTTTCTTGTTGCGATACATACGTTAACCATCTCATCATCTCCTGTAAATCCATCATTCTCATCTAACTGAATGATCTGGAGATCATCGTTGGTAAGTGCTGCGGACTCCGCAGTCGGAAGGTCAACGATACATACATCAGCGCTTCCATTCGAGATTGCCATAAAGCACTCTGAAGTTGTCTCGAAGTTACCGGACTGCTCAGCACCTTCAATCTGATCAAGAAGTGAAATCCAGCCGGTTCCTAACTGTGTGGTAACCTTACAGCCTGTTCCTGCCAGATCGGAAAGCCCTTTGACATCGGCGTACTTTCCACCCTTCTTTACTACGATACAGTTATTTCTGTAATAATAAGGCTCGGTAAATGCATACGATGCGTCTCTCTCTGCCGTCTTGCCCATGCCTGCGATGATTGCATCATAATCGCCCGCGTCCAGGGAAATACCAATGGATGACCACTCAACCTTATGAATCTCAAGCTCCATTCCCATCTGATCGGCAAGCATCTGTGCGACTGCTACGTCATATCCGTATGCATAATAATCAGAATCGTAAATCTTGACTGATTTACTTCCATCAGGTGTCGTGTCGGTGTCCTGCGTCCAGTTGAATGGAGCGTATGCACATTCCATACCAACTCTTAAGACCTTCTTATTGGAATCCGTTGTTGAAGAAGCCTGTGATGCTTCCGATGCTTTCTTATCGGATGCTCCGCATCCTGATAAACTTATGGCAACCATCACTCCTGTAAGTGCCAATGCTGCGATTTTTCTGCTTTTCATATTGATTTCCTCCCTTATGTCTTGAAGCTTTGTTTCTGATTGTTCTTTTTTGTCTTGCCCTCTATCCGAGTGATTTCTCTGGAGTTCCCGTATAGAGAATAAAAAAGGCGCCGGAGAAATAAAATTCTCTAGCGCCTTTGCTTATTGAGTATGATATACTTCGAAAAGCCTCTTTGCAATAGTAATCCCGTACAATTTAACTGTGCATTTTGCACAGTTACTAATGAAACATCAGCCTTTTTACCAGAATGCAGTTGACCAGATCCAGATATTCCATCGAATCATCAAGGTTGATTTCCAGTATTTCTTCAATCTTTTTCAGACGATATTGCAGGGAATTCCGATGCACATACATCATCTCTGCCGTCTTTCCGACATTGAATCCGCACATATAGTAATTCACCAAAGTGTCAATCAGGAAAGAACCGTTTGCATTGTCATACATCTCCAGTTTTTTCAGCTTTTCATTACAGTAATTAAGAATTTCCTGTTGATTACCACTGTTGAACATATATTTGTAGATTCCCATAGAGCTTGCACTCAGAACCTTCTTGTTCGTCGGATTCGGCAGCATGTCTTTCTTCGGGATCAGATTCTTCGCCTCCTGATAACTTATTCCGAAATCCGCCGGCTTCGTATAAGCCGCTCCCAAAATACAGGTACTGTGGATTACCCCCGCAAAAGGCGTCCGACTATCAAGCTCTCTAAGAATCTGCTCAATCTGGTGTTCTGTCTCCTTATTTTCCTTTGCCTCAAAAAGCAACACAAATTTGTTCAGAAACCGCATATACATCGGTTTTTTCTTCATGTGAAGTACCTCGCGATTCAGGCAATCCGTATAATAAACATAGGTATGCTCATCCTGTTCCAGATTCATGCCGTACTTCCGGTCAATCACAATAACACCAACACGATACGGCCGGTCAAACGTCAGCCCAAACTGTGCGGAAATCTTCTCGATATACTTATCATTGACCTCGTACCCGAATAACAAGTTGTACAGATAATCTCCGGTTCGCTTGTTGTCCACTTCGGTTTCCAGAATCAGTTCACCGATACTCTGTGCGATGTCAACAAACGTTGCACCCTCCCACCGTATATAGAACAACGACAGTTTCAATTCCTTTGCCTTCTCGATCATCTGCTGTGGAATTGCTTCCTTGTCCTCCTCAACTGAGATTGCAAGTCCTGATATTCCAAGCTCGTTCAGCTCGAGCATTGCAGTGTATGCATCCTCGATTGAATATCGCAGAAAATCCACGACCAGAAGCGCAAAATTGCCCGGATTCATATGATCTTTATATGGCTTTGTCTGCACTATGTATGTCCAGGATACCATGCGTTCCAAGCCCGCTTCACCGGTCAGAAGCTCGACTCCGTCTAATCTCAGGTTGTTTATATCTCTGCATGTAATCATCGTTCGTCACCTGCCATTTCAATTATAGGTCATTACTTTCACTGTTATGCTATATCGATATCGCTTTTCATACAGCTGTCCTCCATAACCTGGAGATACTGTACGCTGTAAGCCGGAAGATTCAGAGAGCCATTCAGCGTCTGTGAGATATTCCCAGAACCGCTTTTCAGCAGATCGGTGAATGTTCCGAGCAATTCTCCGTGATGGATCGTGAAATCGCTCTCAGACGCGTTGATGGCGATCAGAATCCGTTCCTGCCCTGTACGGCGTTCAAAGACAAGCTGATGGTTTGTGATTGAGATATTGCGGTATCCTCCATTGCAGAGGGCATCACTGTTTTGTCGAAGTGTGATCAGTCGGTGGATGAAATCAGTCAGTGCATTCGGTTTTGGCGCCTCAAAGCATGGACGAAGCGCATAGTCATTGTCCGGAGTCTTGATACCTTCTTCGCCCCATTCGCTTCCATAATAAATACAGGGAATTCCCGGCATACCGAATAAAATACCGTAAGCCAGAGGCAGGTGTGCAGGGGTTGTCAGGATGCTGGCAATCCGTGTGACATCGTGATTATCCACAAAACTCATCAGATGCTTTCCACGGTAGATACACCATTGTTCCGGTCCGTACTGACGATTCAGGGAGTGTGCGATCTCGAACAGATTCATGCTGTTCAGGCTGGAATAGATTCCCTTGTAGCATTCGTAATTGGTACAGCTGTGCAGCATCTCATCATTTACAATCAGATTATAATCACCGAATAGTACTTCACCGATCAGAACAAATCCAGGCTTTTGTTCTTCGCAAAATGAGCGGAGTCTCCGCATAAAGTTATGGTCCAGACTGTATGCCACATCCAGGCGAAGTCCGTCAATATCAAATGTTTCGATCCAGAAGCGGACACAGTCTAATAAGTAGTCTGTGACTGCAGGATTTTGCAGATTCAGTTTGACCAGTTCGAAATGTCCTTCCCATCCCTCATACCAGAATCCGTCCTGATAACAACTGTCACCGTCAAAATTGATGTAGAACCAGTCTTTATAAGGAGAATCCCACTTCTTTTCCTGAACGTCCTGAAATGCCCAGAAACCGCGTCCAACGTGGTTGAAAACTCCGTCCAGCACGATTTTGATATGATGCTTATGCAGATCGTCACAGACATCCTGAAAATCTTCATTGGTTCCAAGGCGGCAGTCCACCTTTTTAAAGTCTCTGGTATCATAACCGTGATTGTCAGATTCGAAAATCGGATTTAAGAGAACAGAACCGATCTGCAGATTCTCCAGATAACTGCTCCAGTCTTTCAATTTCAGAATACGCGGAACGCAGATGCCATCGTTGTGAGTCGGGGCACCGCAGAATCCAATCGGGTAAATTTGATAAAATGTTTCGTTGTAAGCCCACATAATAAGTACCTCTGCTTTCTTATAGAATATGGATATTATAGCGTATTTTCGGGCTTTCGCAAAGGTTGGAGAAGGTGCGAAAAAATTTTTTTGAAAAATTTGAAATTTGTTGTTGACAATTGGTATACCCTTATGTATAATAGCTATTGTGTCACGGAGAAAACGACACGAAAGCGAATAACGGGGTGTGGCTCAGCTTGGCTAGAGCGCCTGGTTTGGGACCAGGAGGTCGCAGG
>ERZ838225.1450-NODE-1450-length-18867-cov-2.477355_pt1 | contig 18867 bp, 17 predicted proteins | sample MGYA00519684_ERZ838225 | MGnify/ENA primary metagenome ERZ838225 (study PRJEB31850, sample SAMEA3708829) | human gut metagenome | biome: human gut; feature: human-associated habitat; material: faeces | place: China | collected 2014 ...
CCAGCTTCAACAAGACCATCGACAGCGGTCTGGCTATCCTGAATGACAAGATCGCCGCTTCCGACGGCAAGGAGCTGTCCGCTGCGGACGCATTCCAGCTGTACGACACCTACGGCTTCCCGATCGACCTGACCCTTGAGGTACTCGAGGAGCAGGGCATGACCACCAGCCGCGAGGAGTTCGACCGCCTGATGAACGAGCAGCGCGAGCGTGCCCGTGAGGACCGCAAGAAGATGGGCGACCTCGGCTGGCAGAGCGAGGATCTGGGTCTGGACAAGTCCATCAAGACCGCATTTGATGGCTACACCACCCTCGAGGAGTCCGCAAAGATCCTTGCTATCGTAAACGAGGGCGAGGTTTCCGGCGCAGCTGCCAAGGGTGAGAAGATCACCGTTGTACTCGACCGCACCCCGTTTTACGCGGAGATGGGCGGTCAGATCGGTGACCACGGCGTTATCACCGGCAAGAACGGCGCAATGACCGTTTCCGATGTTCAGAAGACCAAGGACGGCAAGTATATGCACATCGGCGTTGTCACCGAGGGCGAGCTGTCGGTTGAAGATGAGGTCACCGCTTCCGTTGATGCGGCTTACCGCCAGGCCATCTGCCGTGCACACACCTCCACCCACCTGCTCCAGAAGGCGCTCCGCACCGTGCTCGGCGACCACGTTGAGCAGGCCGGTTCCTACACCGCAAACGACCACATCCGCTTCGACTTCACCCACTTTGCAGCGCTGACCGCTGAGGAGCTGGCTAAGGTCGAGGATATGGTTAACGATGCGATTCTGGCTGGCAGCCCGGTTATCACCGAGGAAATGAGCATTGATGATGCCAAGAAGAAGGGCGCTATGGCGCTGTTCGGCGAGAAGTACGGTCAGACCGTCCGCGTGGTACAGGCCGGTGACTCCATCGAGCTTTGCGGCGGTACCCACCTCGACAATACTGCCAAGGCCGGTTCGCTCAAGATCATTGGTGAGGCTTCTGTTGCAGCAGGCGTGCGCCGTATCGAGGCCGTTACCGGCAAGGCTGTTCTCAAGCTGATGAACGACCGTCAGGCGGTTCTCAACGAGGCTGCTGCCGTACTCAAGACCAACCCGAACGAGCTGTCTGCCAAGATTGAGCAGCAGGTAAACGATATGCGTGCCCTCAACAAGAAGCTCGAGAAGATGGGCGCAAAGGTCGCTGCAATGCAGATGGTTGACCTGTTCAACGTATCCCGCAACATCAAGGGCGTAGACGTGGTTGCCACCAAGCTGGATGACGCATCTGCCGACATGCTCCGCACCATGGGCGATGACATCAAGAGCAAGAAGGAGAACATGGTTGCTGTTCTCTCCGCAGTCAACGGCGACAAGGTAAGCCTGCTTTGTGTCTGCGGCGCTGAAGCTGTTAAGAAGGGCGCACACGCCGGCAAGATCATCAAGGAAGTTGCCAAGATCGTTGGCGGCGGCGGCGGCGGCCGTCCGGACAGCGCTACCGCAGGCGGCAAGAATCCGGCAAAGCTGGAGGAAGCACTCGAGGCTGTCAACAACATCGTTGAAGCAATGCTGTAATAAACTTTAGAGGAAAGCCGCGGGAACGCTCTCGCGGCACTCCCCTTTCAGAAAGGAGCGATCATTCCATGGAAGATTGTCTGTTCTGTAAGATCATCGCGGGCGATATCCCGTCGAGCAAGGTGTACGAGGATGACCTCTGCTACGCCTTCAACGACATTGACCCGCAGGCTCCCACGCATTTTCTCGTGATTCCGAAGCAGCACATCAAGTCTGTGGCCGCCGTTGATGCGTCCAACAGCGCGGTTGTAGCGCACTGCTTTGAGGTCATTGCGAAAATTGCCAAGGAGCGCGGCATGGACAGCTTCCGCGTGGTCTCCAACATCGGAGAGCAGGCGGGTCAAAGCGTGTTCCATCTGCATTTCCACGTCCTTTCCGGACGGGATATGACCTGGCCGCCGGGCTAAACCTTCTTCTAAGGGGGACGCTGTCCCCCTTAGATACCCACAAAGTTCCGTAGAAACTTTGTGGGATATCCCCCTCTCGTCCGCACAACGGACGAGGCCGTGCCGCTGCGGCACGGGCAGTGGAGAAAAAGTCCGGCAGAGCCGGACTTTTTCAGGGAATTGAATCGGCGTACTGCGGTACGCCGCTGCCTGCGCTTGCGCGAACGGCAGAAAAAAGGCACACCGTTTGGTGTGCCTTTTTGTATGCGTTGGTTTACATTTTGCTTTTTCCTTAAATAATGATGCCGTTGCAATGGTCGATTTCGTGCTGGATAATCTGTGCGGTCCAGCCGGTGAAGGTTTTCAGTCTCGTCTGGAACTTTTCGTTCTGGTACTGCACCTTGATGGATTGCCAGCGGCGCGTTTTGCGCGTGCCGGTCAGCGACAGACAGCCCTCCTCGGCCTCATAGCCGCCGGACTGCTTGACGATTTGCGGGTTGAACATCACCATATACGTTCCCTCGTTATCGAACGCGATAATGCGCTTGTTCACGCCGATCATGTTCGCCGCCATGCCGACACAGCCGTCCTTATGCGCTTCGAGCGTTTCCAGCAGGTCGGTTGCGGTTTGGATATCGTCCGGCGTGGCCTGCTCGGCCTTCTGCGCTAAAAATTTCTCGTCTTTGCAGATTTCCTGAATCATATTGTGCTCCTTATTTATGTTTGCGTTCCCAGTCGGCCATGACGGCCAGCTGCTCCGGTGTGTGGAACCAGTGCTCGCCTTGCGGCACGATGATCAGCTCCGCACCGGATTTTGCCGTGTAAGTGCGGATAGTCGCCAAGTCAGTCATGCTGTCATTTTCGCTGTAGAGAATGTACTGCGGGCAGTGCCAGTCCTTTGCCGGATGCTCCCGCACCCAGCAAAGATAGTCCCACGAGAGCATATCCCCTTCCCTTGCGGGATACATGCCACGCTCGCGCAGGATTTGCTCGGTAATGCCTGCCGCGCATATTCTGTCGCAGATCAAGCGCTCCATATCCACGATGGGCGACACAAACAGCGCTTTTTCCGGTGCGGCAAACGCCAGCCGCGCAAAATACGCCCCGATGCTGGTCGCGCGCACATTTATCGTGCGCCAGTGTGCTCTTGCGTAAGCCATCACGCGGGTGAGTTCGGGTACGGCTGTCCATGGTGCAAATTCCTCATTCCGGTTTTGGCGCGTGCCGTGATTCGGCAGGTCGATGGACAAAGCCTGTGCGTCCGGAGCCACGATTTCGGCAAACGGCAGGGCTTCTTCCTTGCGGCCGAATTGCCCGTGAACGAACAGCCACAGCGTGTCCGACGGCTCTCCGTACAACACCACCGGTGTGTTTTCGATAAGGAATTGTTCGGTTTTCATGCGTTATCCTCGTCTGCCAGCCAGTTCAGCGCGCACCAAGTATGCAGCGCTGCGCCGCGCGGCAGGATATCCTCGTTGAACACGACCCTTTCGTTGTGCATCGGCTCACCGAACGCAGGATTTTCCTGCTTGGTGCCTGCACCGATGAGCAGGTATGCGCACGGTAAATCGTAGGTGTAGGACGCGAAATCCTCCGAGCCCATGCCGCCCTCGTCCAGCCGATAGACCAGCTTTTCACCGAACAGCGCCCCGGCAAGGTCTGCCATACGATTGGTCAGCGCAGCGTCATTTCTGAGCGGCGGCGCGGACGTGATCTCTTCCGTGACGGCTGTGCCGCGGAACGCCTGTGCGGTACACTGCGCGATTTCCCCGATGCGGGTGAAGATCTGCGCGGACAGGTCGCGGTCAAAGCTGCGGATGGTGCCCTCGAGCACCGCGGTCTGCGGGATGATATTGGGCGCCTCACCGCCGGTCATGCGGCCGATGGTCACGACAGCAGGCGTTTTTGCACCGATCTCGCGGCTGATGATCTCCTGCAGCGACAGGTAAATGTGGCTTGCGATATTGAGCGGGTCCACGCCCTTTTCCGGCATTGCGCCGTGGCATCCAACGCCGTTTACCGTGATGCGGAACAGCGTGCAGCCCGCCATAAACGTGCCGCGTCCGCACAGAACCAGTCCGGACGGTGTGCCCGAATTGACGTGCAGCGCAAAGCCTGCCTGCGGTGCCGGGTCTTTCAGCACGCCCGCCGAGAGCATGGCCTTTGCGCCGGTAAAGCCTTCCTCGTCCGGCTGAAACACCAGCTTAACCGTGCCTTGCAGCTGCGTCCGGTACTCCTGCAGCAGCTTTGCCGCACCGAGCAGCATCGCCGCGTGCATGTCGTGGCCGCAGGCGTGCATGCAGCCGTTCGCGGATGCGAAATCCAGTCCGGTCTGCTCGGTCACGCACAGCGCGTCCATGTCGGCGCGCAGGAGCAGACAGCGGCCGGTCTCAGTGCCGGTTATCTCTGCGACGACACCACCCGCCAGCTCACGCGGCTGATAGCCCATCTCAAGCAGGCGTTTTTTGACGCAGGCTACAGTGTTTGGCAGGTCGGTGCCGACCTCAGGTGCAGCGTGCAGCGTCCGCCGGTCGCGAACAATATCCTCGCGGATGCGCTCTGCCGATGCAAGCACCTGCTCCGCCGTTATGGTTAAAGTTTGTGACATGGTTTTACCTCCCTTGTCGGTGTTGCCCTACATTACAGCAATACCGCATAATTGAACAGAAGCGATTGTGGTATGCCTTAAGTATACCATAAATTGCAGGAAAAAACCGCTCTATTTTTATTTGGCGCAGCCATTTCCCGTATTTGCCTTGACGAAACGCGCTGTAAATTGTATCATATAGGTATATCATTGTGTCCACATGGCAACTTGGCGGCAGCGTGACAGGCTGAGGAGAAATCCGCCGATGTCATCCAGATGCAACGCAAACAAAGGGAGTATGTAGGTATGAAAAAAATTCTAAACAGCCTGCCGTTCAAGCTGCTGCTTGGCGTTGCGGTGGGCATCGTGCTCGGTCTGGTGGCGAACGAGGCCGTGATGAACGTGGTCGTGACGATCAAGCAGGTGCTCGGTCAGATCATCACGTTCTGTGTGCCGCTGATCGTTATCGGCTTTATTGCGCCGTCCATCACCAAACTGGGCCACAACGCATCCCGGATGCTGGGCATTGCGCTCATTATCGCGTATGTGTCGTCGGTCGGCGCGGCGCTGATGAGCACGGCAGCCGGTTACGCACTCATTCCGCACCTGTCGATCGTATCGCAGGTTGACGGCCTGCGTGAACTGCCCGAGGTACTGTTCCAGCTGGAGATTCCGGCGATCATGAACGTGATGAGCGCACTGGCGCTGTCGCTGATGGTCGGTCTGGCTATCACCTGGACCAAATCCAAGATGATGGAGTCCCTGCTTGACGAGGTGCAGAACATTGTCCTCGCCATCGTCACCAAGATCATCATCCCGATTCTGCCGTTCTTTATCGCGTCCACCTTCTGCGGTCTGGCGTATGAGGGCACGATCACCAAGCAGTTTCCGGTGTTCATCAAGGTCATCATCATCGTTATGATCGGTCATTATATCTGGATGGCGCTGCTCTATGGAGTTGCGGGCGCATACTCGGGCAAGAACCCGATCGAAGTGGTGAAGCACTACGGTCCGGCGTATATCACCGCAGTCGGCACGATGTCCTCCGCGGCGACTTTGGCAGTTGCTCTGCGCTGCGCAAAGAAATCCACAGTGCTGCGCAAGGACATGGTTAATTTCGGTATTCCGCTGTTCGCCAACATCCATCTGTGCGGCTCGGTGCTGACTGAGGTTTTCTTCGTCATGACAATCTCGCAGATTCTGTATGGCAAGATTCCGTCTGTCGGAACCATGATCCTGTTCTGCGTGCTGCTCGGCATTTTCGCCATCGGCGCACCCGGCGTGCCGGGCGGTACGGTTATGGCTTCGCTCGGTCTGATCACCGGCATCCTGCTGTTTGACGGCACCGGCACCGCGCTTATGCTGACCATCTTTGCCCTGCAGGACAGCTTCGGCACCGCCTGCAACGTCACCGGTGACGGCGCGCTGACGCTTATTCTGACCGGCTACGCGAATAAGCATCATATCGCGGAGGAAAAGCGTGAGGTCGAGGCAGCGGAAGTTCAGTAATCAAATGAAAAAAGGAGTCCGCTTCTGCGGGCTTCTTTTTGTACCGAGAGAAATCAGGTGCTATGATGGGAAAAGTGCGGTGTATCGCATACGGTGCAGCGTATGCGATGGTTGTTTCGACTGCACCGAAAGCAAGCGCTGCAAAGCAAATTTTCTGCAGGAATTTTCACAAAACACTTGACTTTTCCCTCCGGATTTGGTATCCTATTTAGGCAAGGTTTGATAGACCGTTGCAAATCCGGGTGTAGCGCAGCTGGTAGCGTGCTTGACTGGGGGTCAAGAGGCCGCAGGTTCAAGTCCTGTCACTCGGACCAGATAAAACCGCTTATTCGTAATGAATAGGCGGTTTTTTGTTGTTTTTGTGGCGTTTATGAATCTCGCAGACTGCATTAAAATCCAAGCTGAAACAAAACGGATGCCTCTCCATGTACAGAGAAGCATCCGTTTTGCAATTTCAATTATTTAGCGAAAAACTATAACCGCAGCACACAGCAAATCACGAAGCGACGATCACACGGATTTTTCCGCCGTTTTCCGCTGTTTTATTGGCGTATACGCGGAAGCTCGTGTAGTTGGATTTCGCCGTCTGCAGCGAAACAAACCGGTTCTGCTCCGAGACGTAAACGCCGATGTTCTCTGCCAGCTCGTAATAGCCGTCCTTGGTGCGGACACCGGAGGAACCGTCAAATGCCGACGGCTTTACCGTGTCAATCAATGTCAGCTTGAGCGTATCCAGCGAGGTATTGACGATGCTTTCATCGGTTGAGTACCCTCTGGGAATGCCAATCGGATTGCCGTTTAAGCCGCTCGGCAGAGATACTACACGATATTCTTTATCCTCTACCGTTTTTCCGTTCTCCCAGTATTTAGGAATAACCATATATGTATAGTTGTAGTGATCGGGGTCTTTTTCATATTTTTTCTGTTCCTCTTCAGACATACCATTCCAATTAGAGGGTATATGAAGATCTCCTTTGATCCGCTTGCCATAGCCAATACCATAAATCCAGCTTTCTCCGGTCACATCGCCCAGAACAATATTCGTAACCGTACCTGCATTATCCTGCACGGTATACTTAATCTGCGAAGCCGGAACCGAGGTCAGGTCAATATCACTGACGTTGATCGCGTTCAGCGGTGCGCCGGAGAGCACCTCCTCATACACGCGCACCTTGGAGGAAACAGCGTTACTGCCCAGTTTGCCCTCCGCAACAGACCAGTTTCCGGCGGTCTTTCCGGAGAGTGTGCGGCGAATCAGGTCTGCCTTCTCACCGGACTGGCTGACCTTAACAAGACGACCCATCACATCGGTTTTTACGTCCTTGGCGATTGAAATATCGCGCAGCGTCAGACCGTTTGTCAGCGTGACCGTGGCCTTTTCCGCGTCAATCTTGGTTACAATGCCCTGCATCTCCGCGCTGACATCCTTTTTCGGGTACGCAGCCGCAACATTGCCGTCCTCGTCAAACAGCAGCGTGATGTAATCGTTCAGCTTCATATCCTTGAACGTTGCCGCCGCCTCGGAGGAAACCTCAAAGTCCTTTCCCAGAATCTTCACCTGAGAGGGATGGCTGTACGTTGTCGAGTCGGTCTGATATTTTCCGCTCAGCTTGGTATCCGAAACGATCGCCTGACGGTTTGCGGCATCGAGCGTCACAACATCGTACTTTTTCAGCTTGCTCGCGTCGATCTTCGCACCGTTTTTGATGATCGTATACTCCGCCGGAATCCGGCGCGAGGTCGCCAGACCGTAAACAAACGAGTGCGCGGCGCCTGCTGTCGTTTTCGGCAGGACTGCCATCAGCTGCAGCACGCCGTACTCGTTGTAGTACAGGGTCAGCGTGTCGCCGGACTGCAGGTTCGCCCATGCATTTTCGTACTCATTCATGACATGGTCGCGGCTGATATACAGCTTGGTCTTGCGGTCCGGACGCAGTGTTCCGTTCGTGGTAACGATACGATCTGCTGCCGCATTGACAACCTCATAAGTTTCGGTCTTGTTGCCGTTCGGAATCACACCGACCGCAACCTTGCTGCTGCCCTTGCCGATAACGATCGTGCCGTACACGCCGATCATGCTGCTGTCCAGCGTACCGGCGGTCTTACGGGGAGATTCCGCATCCACAACGCCGTCCTCATAGAACAATGCCGCATCTGCAGCAATGCCGCTGTATGTTTTTCCGGTCTCAAGCAGAATGCAGTCCTTGACCGTCGAGGACGCGACCTTGTCGAGCAGTGTGCTGCCCTCTTCTCCCTTTTTATCCGTATTCAGAGCGTTCAGCAGAAGCACCGCCGCATCTCCGCGCTTGACCGCGGCACGCGCATCCGCAATCGTGACACCGTCCGTCAGACCGATGGCCTGTGCCTGCGCGATATAGTCTGCAGGCCAGAACGGACCGACGTCCTCCTCTTTATAGCCCAGCATACGCAGCAGCATGGTGCAGACCTCACCGTAGCTGACAATCTTATTCGGGCCGAAGCTGCCGTCCGCATAGCCGCGGATAATGGCCTTTTCCTTCAGCTCCGGATGGCGTACTGCCGCGTTGATATACGGCGCTGCCCAGTGCGAATGCTTAACATCCGGAAAAATCGTGTAGCTGGCATACGGACTTACATCCGTCACACCCATGGCGGTAACCGCCAGCTTGCAGAACTGCGCCCGCGTCAGCGCCTTGCCCGGTGCGAAGCTGCCGCCGCCTACGCCCTGCATGATACCCAGTGCATCCAGAACGGCGGCCGTCTGCGATACCCTGCTGTCTGAAATATCGGTAAACACCGCCGAAGCCGGTGCAACCATGATCAAGCCTGCCAGACACAGGCTGACAAATCTTTTTTTCATTTTCCTACCTGTCCTTTCCTTTTACTGCGTCCGCAGCGCATCTACCGGCTGCAGGTTCGAGGCTTTATTGGCGGGATACAGGCCGAAGATGATGCCCAGCAGCGCAGAAAACAGAAATGCGCCGATAACCAGTCCCGCAGAGGGCAGTACGGTGAACTGCTCCACGGTCGGCATGTAGCTGTTCTGCGTTTTCGCGAGCAGCAGATTGCCCAGCACCGCCGAAAGAAAGCAGCCAAGCACAATGCCGATCACACCGCCGCAGCACGAGACCACCGAGGCTTCTACCAGAAACTGCCCGATAATATCCCGCTTGCGGGCGCCGATTGCCATGCGGATACCAATCTCGCGGGTACGCTCGGTAACAGACACCAGCATGATATTCATAATGCCGATACCGCCGACGAGCAGCGAGATTCCGGCGACACCGCCGCCGAGCAGCGCAAGCATGTTGTTGGAGGACTCGCTCTGCTCCTGCCACTGGCTGTCCGACGAAGCAGAAAAGTATCCGTTCCCCGCCTCGCAGCGGCCCTGCATAAAGCCCGGCAGAAGCTCGTCTGTCAGCTCGGCAATCACGTCCTTTTCCGCCGCCTTCACGATATACTGGCGGTCTGCCATGCCGTATACACTCATCATCGTGCTCTGCAGCGTGTACGGCATCACAATCATCTGATCGTCTGTATTCAGCTTACCGTCATACTTGCCGGCATACACGCCGATGACCTCAAATCCCTTGCCGCCGATCTGCAGCTTCTGCCCGATCGGACTCATCGCCCCGAAGAAATACTTGCGCAATGTTTCTCCGATCACACAGACGCGGGCGCGCGTGCGGCAGTCCGCAGCGGAAATATCCCGTCCGGCGGAAATCGCATGACTTGTCACCTCGCCGTAATGCTCGTTGCCGAAGTACATATAGGTGTAGCCGCTGTTGCTGTCGTTGTTATCCAGCCTTTTGGCCCGGTACTGGATGCCGCTGTTCTGCCAGTCGTAATACTGGCTCTGCGGCGACCATGCGGCGATTTTGTCGGACAGATCATTCGTTATATAGTCCTCAAACTCCTGCCAGTCGCGGTTTTTCGCACCGTATCCGTAAATGTCGATGCGGTTGACGCCCATCGCCTCATACTGCAGGCGCTGCAGCTTGCTCGTGCCCTGAATCGACGCCACGATAGCGATAACCGATGCCACACCGATGATGATGCCGAGCATGGTCAGAATCGAGCGAACCTTGTTGTTCAGGATGGACTTGAACGCCATACGAACCGTCTGCATCCAATTCATACGGCCCCTCCTTTCGTGTCCGAAATGATCCTGCCGTCCTGTATCGTCACGATACGTTTTGCCATCTGTGCAAGATGGTTGTCATGCGTGATGAGGATGATTGAGGTTCCCTGCTCATTGAGTGCAGTCAGCTTGCGCATAATATCCAGACCGGAAGCAGAATCCAGATTACCGGTCGGCTCGTCCGCCATGATGATCGGCGGCTTTGCCGCCACTGCCCGCGCGATCGCAACACGCTGCTGCTGTCCGCCGGACATCTCACCCGGACGGTGATCCATGCGCTTTTCCAGTCCGACCGAGACTAACGCCTCCTGCGCCAGACGGCGGCGTTCCTCCCGCGGCATACCGCGGTAGATGAGCGGCAGCTCGACGTTTTCGAGCGCCGTCAGCGCCGGAATCAAATTAAAGCCCTGAAAGATAAACCCGATCTCCCGGTTGCGGATACCGGACAGCACGGACGGCTTCATATCGCTGACCAGCTGCCCGTTTAGATGATAGGAGCCGTAGGTCGGAATATCCAGACAGCCGAGAATGTTCATCAGCGTGGACTTGCCCGAGCCGGACTGTCCCAGAATGCACAGGAACTCTCCCCAGGATACCTGCAGCGAGATGTCATCCAGTGCACGCACTTCGTTTTCTCTTCCTTCGTTGTAAATCTTGCTCATGCGCTGAACGTCAATTAACAATTCAGCGCGACGCTCCGTGTCAGGAGTCTGCGCCTTTCTTTCCCACATAAGCGCGCCCTCCTCAACCGACGGACATACCGGCGGACATGCCGTCACCCGACATTTCGGCATACAGATCGCTCGGACCGGCGAGGAATACCTCGGTGCCCTCTTCCAGACCGCTGAGGATTTCCGTGTTGGTCGAATCGGCAATACCGGTCTCAACCGGTACAAGCTGATAGTCTTCCGGAATGCCTTCGGTACCCTCGGGGATCGGCAGGGTTTCCTCAAACGGAATCTCGTTTCCGTTCTCGTCCGTCAGCGGCTTGGCGAATACAGCTGTGCCGCTGTCCGTGTTGACGATAGCCGACGACGGTACCATCAGGCAGCCGTAGGACGAGGCCGTCGTGATTTTATATTCGATCGACATACCGCTGTAAATTTTCTGTCCCTCCAGCGGATCCACCGAAATGACCGCCTTGAAGGTCGGCATGCTGCCCTGCCCGTTACTGGAGTTCTGTGTCGGCTCCAGCGCAACCGACTGCACCTCGCCGGTCAGCGAAATCTCGGAGCCGTCCGACGCGTACATCGTCATAGTCGCCTGCTGTCCCTGCTGCACCGAGCCGATATCCATCGAGGAGACCTCGGCGTTGACGACAATATCATTCAAATCAGCAACCACAACGAGCGTCTCCGAGCCGGTCGCCTCCTGTCCTTCAACGGCGTTCAGGCTGACAACAACGCCGTCTATCGGAGAGGTAACGGTCGAGTTCTGAATCTTCTGCTGCAGTTCGGCAATGTGTGCCCGCTTTTCGTCTGCAACCGTCTTTGCGCTGGCAACCGTGCGGTTTGCCGCCGCAATACCATTCTGCGCGGCTGAAATCTCATCCTTAGAAGCGTCACTCGACAGGGACATGATAAGCGCACCGCCGTTGTAGGTGCTGTAGCTTGTGCCGTTCAGCTTGATGATCTCGCCGCTTATCTGTGCGGTGACGGCTTCCTCGCGGCTGTATTCCAGTGTGCCTGCGTTCGCCGGATAGATCGCACCGAGGCGTCCGGCATTGATCGTCGCGGTGGCTGTCATGCCCTTTGTCAGCGAACCGGGGTTATTCACCGTAATGCCGACGCGGATAACGCGCACACCCTCACTCGAAATTTGCTGCGTTGTCTCGACCGACGATACCGTACCGCTCACCTCGCTCATCGCAGAAGCGATGGATACCGTTGCCGCCTGTCCGGTGCGAATGCTGCGGGCATATTCTGCGCTGAACGCCAGCGTCAGCTTCATCTGGCGGTCATTTACCATGTAGCCGATGACCTGTCCCTCGCTCACCTGCTCACCGACACGGAAGGACACATCCTTGTTGTCCGAATCCTTCGTCGGAATCAGTTTGCCGGTAAACGGCGCCGTGATGTGCAGACGGCTCAGTTTTCTCTGCGCCGCGCTCAAGTCGGACTGTGCCTTGGAGACCTCCAGCTGCGCGTCCGAGACACCGCGTTCCGCCTCGGTCAGTTCCTTCTGTGCATCCGCAAGCTCCTTGCGGGTTTCGGTCGGGTCGATTACAAGCAGCGAATCGCCGGTGTGCACCTCGTCGCCCTCGGCAACCAGCACCTGTGTTACCTTGCCCTTGACCTCCCGGCCAAGCTCCTCACGTTTTTTGGCAGCAGTAACGCCGCTTCCCTCTATGTAGGTCTCCAGATCGCCGCAGCTGACCGCAGCCGTGGTTTGCGTCACATTCTCCGTGCCCGCATCGCGGGATTTCACCACTGCCCAGATGCCGCCGCCAAGCAGCAGCGCAACTGCCGCCGCCGTAATGCCGATACGCGCACCTTTGCTCAGTCTGCGCTTTTTGCGATTCATTTTGTCTGCGTATTTGTTGCGCTTGGGCGACGCCTCGGCTGCAGGCTCTGCCGCGATTTCATCCTGTACCGCAGGCACCGCCTGCGTCTGCTCTAAAGGCGATTCTTCCTGTTTTTTGTGTCTGCCGAATACCTTCTTCTCGTTTTGACTCATACTATGATGTCCTTTCTGTTCTCTATCCATTATTGATAAAGCGGCATAGCCGCCCTATTTCCACGTAAATCTGTGCTTGTAAAAGGTTAAGCATCCTAATCTGAGTGAATATGACTTTTTCAGCGGCACCTCCACTGCCGCTTCCAATCGCTGTCAGGCTTTCTCGTGATTCGTTCCCGTGCTCGCATATTGTACATTTGTGCATCGGACATGTATCACCATCATATTAGCATATTGCACAAATCCTTGCAAGACGTGTTTGCTTACAATTTAGTGAAAAACACATCCGGACGGTTGGGTGACGGGCGGAAACGATGAGTTAGAATAAACTAACCCATCTGCAGTATATACCGTAACTAATAAGGCTGTATATGTCTGTGCTTTCCTTTATTATATGAACAGAGCAGGGTTTATGCGCTGTCCAAAAGCAAATTTTCAACGCTTGTTTTCCTGCGCTGGCAAAACGCGTTTGCTTATCATATTTTCTGGCTTCCGTCACAGCATTTGCATCTCATATTTCGACCTTTGGTGCGCAACCTACTATCAGCAAAACCCAACACACCAAACCGAATCGAAAAGGAGCGAACAAACATGACTAACACGAAAAATGGTTCTAATCAGGGCATGGTACCGGAAGCACGCGCGGCAATGGATCGCTTCAAAATGGAGGCAGCTGCCGACCTTGGTGTTTATTCGCCACAAAAACTGCGGTGATTTTTGAGGTCAATAAACGCCAACGGGGGGTTGGTGTTGACCTCCTTAAAAATTGACTGCTTTGTTGACTTCACGGATGGCCTCTCCGTTCATCTCGCCGATGAAGCGGTAGAAGATGCGGATACTCTGGCGGTACGAAGTCCGAGGGCTTGCAATCTTCTGACCCTTCGGTAAAATCTTCTCGCCGATTTCAATGCGCTCGATGAATGTGTGCAGGATGTCACGATCCAGCTTTTCGATATGAGAGTATCGCTTGGCAATATCAAAGAACAGTGTATAGGCATTTCGGATGCTCTGGTCTTCCGAGGTGTCCGTAAGCAGCTTCTGCCGCTGTTCCTCCAGTGCCTGCCGTTCCTTGCCAAACCGCTCCATCATTTCGTCGAGCAGGTCATCGCTCAGGTTGCCTGCGGCGTTATCCCGATAAGCCCGCTCAATCATTTTAATGATACGCTTGGACTTGGTTTCGATGTCTGCAAGGGTCTGTTCCTTATTCTCCACGCCCAGTGAAGCATTCGCCTGCCGGATGGCTTCCTGCGTAATCTGCTCAATCTCCGCTTCGTCAAAGGACAGCAATGCATTGAGGTCACAGCGAACGATTTCGAGCAGATCCTCATATTTGATACGTGCACCGTGCTGACAGCGGTTTATCGTGCGATTCGTCAGATTGTTGCATACCAGATACCAGTATTTCTTTCGCTCACCCTTGTAGACCGAGCCGCCGGAGCACACCGCTGCACCGCAGTGCGCACAGTATGCGATACCTCCGAAAATACTGTGTCGGAATGATGGGTTTGCTGCATTCGCCTTGGTGTTTTCGCTCAAAAAGTGTTCTGCCAAATCGAACTGCTGCTGTGTTACCAGCGGTTCATGGGTGTTTTCAGTGATGGCCCAGTTCTCTTGCGGCACAGGCAGTTTCTTCTTGGACTTGACATTGACCTTTCGCGTCTTGCCGAGAATGGTATGCCCCAGATAGACCCGATTGCGTAAAATACGCTTGACCGTCGTGTAATTCCAAAAATCAGATGCTCGTGCAGCACCGCGGTCAGTGAAGTTATCTCGAAACTCCACACGATATTTCAGCGGCGGACATATACCGTCCTCGTTAAGCTGCTTCGCAATACTGCGGCAGGATTGTCCCTCGGCCGCCAGCGCGAAAATCCGCTGTACGACCGGCGCGGTGTTTTCATCCGGGACAAGCTGGTCAGTAGTGCGTTCGGCCTTGCGGTAGCCATACGGCGGGCACGCGGCGTACTTTCCCTTTTTGCGCTTCATGTCGAGCGTCTGCTTGACCTTGCGCGAGGTATCACGCAGGTAAACATCGTTCATAGCAAACTGGAACGGTGCCATCAGATTATCGCCCATAGAGTCAAAATCGTTGCCCGGTGCCAGATAGTGGATACCATGCTCCGGGAAAAGCGTTCCGCGTAGTAGCTGGATTCGGTCATATCACGGCCCAGACGGGACAGGTCTTTGGTAATGACCGTGTTCGCTTTTCCTGCCGCCAGGTGATTGAGCATTGCCTGAAAGCCCGGGCGTTCAAAGTTGCCGCCAGAATATCCGTCATCCACGAACTCGCTCACGATAATGATGCCTTGTTTTTTACAGTAGTCCCGGATAATCTCGCGCTGGTTGGTGATACTTTCCGATTCGTTACCGTATTTCTTTTCTTCGTCAGACAGACGCAGATAGCTGTCAGCCAGCTTCAAGTGGTTCGTCATAATGTTCTCCTTTCCCGAACCACTCATTTACATACCTTTATTATATCATCTATTTGGCTGAGTGGCTAATTTTGATGCCTTGTTTGGCCGTGGTAATGATTTCCTCGACTACAACATCCTGTGGTGTTTTGCTTTGCGTGAACACCCGTTCGATCACATAGGTTGCAGATCCTATCTGATATAAGTTTTCCTTGTCTTCCAAGTTATCACCTCTCGGATAAGTATTTCCTAAAAAGAGATTATTACTCTCTAAAATACGGTTTTATTGTAAAGTGGAGCCGCCGTATACACAGCGGCCCCGCTATTCTTCTATTGTCGGCGTTTGTACCCGTATCCTGTTCCTGATGGACTGCCTGTTGTGACAGGACACCGTATTCGGCACATTGGCACGCTCGCTCCGAAACCTCCTCTCTGGTGGTCGTGGCCTGCTTCCCCTGTGCAGTATCTAATACGGACGCTCATTTCAGTTTTCAAGGTGCAAAGGTGGAAAGGTTGAGAACAATCCTTACCAGCCTTTCACAGAGGACAACGAATTGTTATCCTCTGTGAAGGATTGGCAAGGTTATTTATCGCAGTTCAAAACGATCAAGAATGGCTTTCACCAGTTTGAATTGGAGTTCTTGGTATAGTTCTTCATCGAAGCAGGTATAGACCGTGCCGCTGGCATCGTACAGTTCAAACTGGCTGAGTTTCAGCATATATCCCTGATAGTGCCGCAAAATCTTTTCAAGCGCCGTATTATCACCATTTTTCGCCTTTACGATGGTATCCAGCGGCACACGGCGGATGATTGCCCGATTATGTTTCTGATTGTTTTTCAAGTAATTCCCTCATTTCTTTCAGTGCTTTGGTTCTGGCTGATTGTATCGTACTTCGCACGACATGAAACCGTTCGCTAATCTGTTGGTCTGTCCAATCGCAAAAATATGCAAGCAGAACGATTTGCCGTTTTCGTCTTGAAAGCTGGAGCAACGCCTGTGCCAGTGCATCGTTGTTGATATTTATCGGCAATTCTAAATCATCAAACAGGTATTGTTCCAACGGGCAGATTGGGTCGTTATGTATCGGCTCAAATAGCTGGCCGTCCGGCAGTTCCGAAAACAAAACTTCCGTTGCATGGTGTCTCTGTTCGGCTCTGTACCAGTCCCTTGCAAAATTCCGCAGGACAGTTTTGCAGAAGCTATCGAACTTGCCTTCAATGCGGGAAATGTCTTTATCAGACCATTGCATAGTCCACACCCCCTTTCCGCGCATGGCGTTGATGGGGAGGTGCTGCTTTCTGTCCTGATACTGACTAATACGATTTAGAAAAGCAGAATGCCAATCTTGCCGGTTAAATTTCAAAAAAATTTGGAGTGCAGAATATATGATTATACAATCCAAATATCATTAGACGCAGTGTGAAGATACGAAAAAAGGCAGAACGGATAATCGTTCTGCCTTTGATAAATGTTTTTTGTCATGTAATTCTGCCAATCATTTCATTGAACTGTGCCTCAGTGATGCGTTTAATTCCCAATTCGATCGCCTTTTTATTCTTTGCCGTACCAGAATCCGGTGTATTGGTGATCAGATAATCAACAGTGGGAGAAAGCGTTTCTGTCAGTGATGCACCGCAGGTCATCAAGCATTCCTTCAGCACATCTATTTTCCTGTCAGATTCTTTTCCTTATTTTTGTAGAGAGCGCTCTCTCCAAACTGGCGAAGGAAGTCTTCCGGTAGCATGGGTTTACCAATCTTATAGCCTTGTAGCTTATCACATCCGAGTTTTTTCAGCAATTCGATCTGGCTGTCTGTTTCGATACCCTCTGCCACACAGCGCATATTCAAATCGTGGCACAGGTCGATAAGATGTCTGATAACAAGTTGTTCGCGGTCGATGTGTTCAGCCTTGTCGATCAAACTTTTATCAATTTTTGCAACGCTGATCTGCGGGAGGTAGAGCATTTCTAGACAGGCAGCCTCGGTGCCAAAGTCATCAATCGCTAGCGAAATACCTCGTTGTTTCACTTCATCCAACAGGCTGCACAGGGATTCCAGCTGGATGTTTTGCGAAGATTCCGTGATCTCAAAGATAAGCTGCGCCGGGTCAGCACCGGTCTCGGAGAGAATTTGATCAATCTGCTCCAGAAAGTCTGGCTCTATCAGTGTGTTGCGTGAAAAGTTCACATTGAGTACAATATCTGGCCATACAGGTTTCCATTTTTGAATCAGTTCGCAGGCTTGTCGCAGCATTGTGAAGTCCACCATAGAGATCATGTGCTCGCACTCCATGATGCTGATGAATTCCACGGGTGTCTGGATATTACCATGCGGATCAATCTTGCGGACGAGAACTTCTGCACCGTAAACACGGTTATACTGGATACTGTAAAGCGGCTGCAAATATGGGATAAAGGTGCTGTCCCGAAACTCCTGCAACAGTGCGTCCAGATAGCCGGGGCGACTATCTTCTAATTCGGCATTTGCTGCATAGAACTTATTCTTTGCTGTCCGCATTGCCTTCTCTGCCTTGCGAACGGCAATGCCTGTATCTTCTTCTTTTCCCCATACAAAACCAAACGATGCAATGTTTTTCTCGGCAAACAGCGCCGCCTCCAGTTTTTTTGCAGCGCTCATAAAAACCTTATAATCAACATCCGGCCAGATCATAACGAACTCATCGCCGCTGATGCGGTAGATATACTGCTGTTCGATGTGCTCGTTGAGAATAGTGCAAATCTTTTGGATCACTTTGTTGCCCATGTCATGACCGAGCGTATCGTTGATCCATTTCAGCCCATTGATGTCCAAAAATCCTACGCCTACCGGAAACTCCTTTCCGCGCAAATGATCCAACATCTCGTCATAGGCCAAGCGGTTGTTTAGACCGGTCAGCGGGTCCTGATAGCTTTTTTTCGTCAGTGCTTCTGTAAGCAGCCGCTTTTGCAGCTCGTTTGCAATGATATAAGTAAGCTGCGTTAACAACGTCAGCGCATCCATGTGGCTACGGGGATTATCGATTCCAAGAAAGCCGTGCAGTTTGCCATTTATAAAAATGGGAACGGCAATAAGACTCTTGATCCCCTGCGGATGCAGGCAATCATACTCAAGGCGGTGGGTAGGATCATCCTTGAGTGCATCAACATCTCCGATAAAGATGATGGTATTCTGTTCCTGGTCCTCAAAACTATCCACCCATCGTGCTACTACATCAACGGGCACTGTCTGCAGATTCTCAATCTGCGGAGAGATACCATCTCTGCAAATTTCGTAGGTATTCCGAGTAAGATTTTCCTTCCATTGAAATTCAAATATGTAGGTACGATCCGCATCGTAATATTCGAGGATAGTCGTCAGCCCAGAGTTGACCGCTGCTGTGAAGTCATCGTTCATGACAAGGTTTTCAATACAGTCAAGCGGCTTCTTTTCCACTGACAGATCGTTCCGTGCGCTATCCAGTTCTGTGGTCTGATTCAAGTTTTTGTGAATATCCATATCTGCAATTTCCTTTGTCTATCTCTGTATCAATCAGTAAATCTTTCTTTGCGCGGAATATATGGTATCATTCTGAGAACCTTCTCCAAGCGCTCCACCAGTGGTCAAGCGCTTGGAGAAGGCTGGG
>ERZ838225.1472-NODE-1472-length-18576-cov-18.870255_pt1 | contig 18576 bp, 16 predicted proteins | sample MGYA00519684_ERZ838225 | MGnify/ENA primary metagenome ERZ838225 (study PRJEB31850, sample SAMEA3708829) | human gut metagenome | biome: human gut; feature: human-associated habitat; material: faeces | place: China | collected 2014 ...
TCTCAAACCCTGGCCCAAATTCTTTTACTTTATTCTGATATTTTTTAAGGTACAATGTCATCTGGTTGAGCCTGTTTTCAATCCCTGCACGCTCTGCACTTTCTTTGGAAATGCTGTGGTACAGATGAAAATACCGTTCGTTTTTATCACCCGCATAAAGCCTGTGCTTCACGGTCTTCCCATATACTCCATACTCATAGATGTTATTCACCCGCTTACTTTCAAAAGTTCCCTTATGCTCCAAAACCAGTTCGTTCACCAGCGAAGCCATTCCCCTCACCATGATCACGAAGCTGTAACCGCATTTATCCATATATTGTATATTTTCACAGCTGAAATAACCCCTGTCCAAAATAAAGCCGATCTTCTTATAACCATATCCAAAAGCTTTGTCCAACATGAACTGAAGCTGTGAGATATCGTTCAGGCTTCCGGGATATTTCTCGTAAAATAATGGTTCCTGGTTATGTGTATCATATGCAACTGCATAGTTAAATACAGGCTGTCCCACATCTACTTTCGGATGTCCGAATTCCACCATTTCAATGTCTCCGGCCTGGCAGTTTTTGTTCGTAGAATCGTAGGAAATATATATTTTTTCACGATGGTTTCTGGTCTCATTCCATGAGTTTAAGAACCCAGTACTCTGGTCATCTGTTACTGAATTCAGGAAATCTGAGACGGTAGAATCGCTGTATTGTTTCATCCCATTTGTAAAAAGAGGATGGTTAAATGTATAGTCTGGATAGTACTGTGCAGCATTGTTTTCTGCAATGATCGAGTATACTGCCAGATCCAGAAATAGGCCCAGATCACGCTGTTCAAAATACCCACCAAGGAGCTCGACCAGGTTGTATTCTTCTATAATTTTACGCAGTACAAAGTATGCTCCCACGCGCAGGCAGCTGCTTCTGGATGTCCTGTTTTTTGTCTCTGGAAGCTCTGCATCTGGAAAATATTTCAGGAAATTTTGATTCGGCTGCATCAGTTCCGGGTCTGTTTCAGACAGCTTTCCTATTGTTACTCTTTTTGGAAAAGTATATTGCCTGACAGGGTCATAAATCCTGTCATATTCATACTCAACATATACAGCATCCTTCTTTTTCCGACGTGTGATTTTTCCCTGCACAAACGGTATTTTTACTAAAAAGTCCAGATACATTAGGCTCCTCCTCTTAGGCGATAATCCGCCTAAAATAATTGTACCATATATCCCGGTCTCCTGCAAGCAGAACCTGCAGAAAATCGGGATTTTTTCAATTTTTTATTCTCTTAATTTTGTTTAGGTGGAACTTTTTCTGGAAGTTCACATATTCAGCTCCTATTGTTTACTATTCAAATATTCCACTAATTCAGCTACAGTTGTAACTGAATTACTTTCTCTAGAAAGTATTTCTGTATGTTCTGCCTGCAATGTTGCCACCCGTTTCTTTGCACGTTCAATAGCAGATTCCTGCAATGGCTTCAATAACTCATATACTTCTTTATTTTTCCTCCTGTTGATTGTCAAGTAAAATTGACCCACTTTTACGTTTAATTCTGACCCACCTGAATTCAGAAATCACCTGATTTTCAAGTGGGTCATTTCTGTATGTAAATCTGATTTTTTACACTGTGAATTGACCCGTCAAGCGCATCAGCTGAACGGAAGTTCAGCATCCGGATCCATTACCGGATCACTCCATTCAGTATTTATGATTATGCTGTCTGAAACAGTATCATAATCCCCGCGAAGCTCCCTTAATTCTTGTTCTCGTTCTTCTTCTGAAAGACTCATCCACCATTCATACATTTCATCCTGGAAACGCATTGCGCTGACAAAGTCCATTGGGCATCCGTTTTCGCTATAAATATAGTCTCCGTTATCATAGGGGCTTCGTCCACTGGCTACCCATTTTTCTAATTCACGTAACTCATCTTTCGACATGGTTATTTCTTTTTTGTATTGTTTTAACTGTTCCTGCAGGAATTCTCTGTGCTCCGCAGGCACATTTTTTCTAAATCTCATATCTGCCTCCTAATTAATGAGCACCTGATATCCGTCAGTCTGCATTGAACTTTTATCGATCAGTATTCTTTTGCCGATTGGATCCAGCAATACATACTTACTGAGTTCCAGTAACCGGTCACTGATCAGGGAATGTACCATGTTCTCCATGGCTTTTATACGGTCATTTCGATTTATAGCTCCTTCAGATCGGTCAGATGTTTCGATTTTATTTTCACAGAGCATCTCTAAATTTAAAAATATATCATCTTCCTTACGGCTGTCTGATTCAAAACGGTCAGTATCATAGTTATATCCAAGACTCTTGTCTGCTTTCATCCTTTTCATAACACAAGTTGGATTTTTGATCTCATAACAGCTTCGCATTAGGTCATAGGCGGCTGTTTTTCCCTCTGTATTGTAAACTTCTATGATCTGCGGATATTTATCCGGTGTGATTTTTATACTCATTTCTATGCCTTCCTTTTTTAATACTCAGTTTTTGGACCTTTGACACGATAGCTGTCACCCGTTATACTTATGACATGGCAATGATGGACCAGGCGGTCAAGGATCGCTGCAGCGGCCAGCTTGCCGGTGAATAGTTCATCCCATCTGCCCATGGGCAGGTTTGTGGTGATAATGAGGGAGCTTTTTTCATATCTTTGGCGAATGATCTGAAAGAAAAGGCTCTCTCTTTCTTTATCCATTTTTAAATATGACAGTTCATCGATGATCAAAAGCGGAATCTTACTGATCTGTTTCAGAGTTTCTTTCAGATATCCTTTCTGCATATCCTCATACAGCTGATCGACCAGTTCTTTTGCATTCACAAAGAGAACCTTATATCCGGCTTCACATGCATTCCGGCCAATCCCGGTGGCGATCATACTTTTACCGACTCCCGGCGGCCCAATGATTATGATATTTTCATGGTTATCCATAAATTCAAGTCTGCCCAAAGATTGAATTTTATCCGCATCCAGGTTTGGATTGAAGCGGTAATCAATGTCAGACAGCCGTTTATCAGAGTCGAAATTAGCTGCATCTGTCAGGCGTTCAGCCTGTCGGCGTTTCTTTCCTGTTTCCTCCGCTTGTAACAGCATGATCAGGAAATCTTCATACGTCATAGACTGTTCTGAAGCTACACGTATAAGTTCCTGATATTGTTCGCGCATATCGACCAGTTTAAACTGTTTCATTCTGGCTTCTATATAAGCTGCGTTTACAGCACTTGTCTCACTAGGCATTTACCGTTCCTCCTACATTCTGTTCATAGTAATCCAGATCCCGCAAAAGTTTTGAATCATCGTCACGGTATTCTCCGGTTTTACACAGAACTTCCGGTCTCTGTTCAGATATCTCAGGAAGAGACAGCCGGCCTGCATTGTAAGCTTTGAGCAGTTCTTTAAATGACAGGATGTCCATAGAATCATGCTGTATTGCATATCCAATAAAACGATTGAGGGTATCTGTATCATAAAGTTCTTCGAGCAACATGATCTTTCTTGCGTAATGTGTGGGCTGGTCAAACTTTTTCCCGGCTGCTTCCAGATAAGCCAGACCATTGCTGTATCTGGCAGTGAATTCCCTTCGTATCTGCGGAATCGATGTTGGCGCCTTTGGTGCTACATTTTTATAGTGCTCCGAATTTGTCAGGATTTCATGCTTGTTACGTGATGCTTCCAATTTCATGACATAGTTCTTTTTTCTGTCATAAAGCTCGATTCTGAACCCATAGATGATCCTGAAATACATGGTTTTGGCTGCAAAGATATCAGGAACGCTATACTTATTTCCGCCAATGCTGATATAACAGTCAGGACTGATGATCCTGCTTTCCAATTCCTTCAGTCGATAACGACGGTCTGGCAATGGCAGCAACAGATCCCGTTCTTCCTGAAGATAATGTATGTTTGGAATTCTTTTGGTCGTTGTGTGTGTTTCATTACACCAGGACTCAACGAAATCTTTTCCACGACGATTCAGATCTTCCATTGAAGCAAAGTGGTTTCCCTTTATGAATTGTTCTTCGATATAGTTGAAGGGTCTCTCGATCTTTCCTTTCTTGCGCGGCCAGTAGCAGGGACATGCATTAAGTTCTGTTCCCAGATGTCTTGCCATAAGCAGGGCATGGGGATTATAACGGATCTCCATTTCGTTCCTTGGATTATTTTCGATGACCAATGCTGTTGGATTATCGATCAAAAGCTCCAGTGTTACTCCACCAAGATCTTCAAACAGTTCCTGAATTGCTTCATAAATGGCTGCCGCATCTGCCTTTAAAGAAAAACAGACTGCTTTCTTTCTGGATGCTGAAAGTATCATTGAAAAACAGTAAACAGTTATGATCACGCCATCAACAGGGACATTATAAGGTGACCAGTCGAACTGAGCCTGATCTCCCGGAGGGCTTTCATGCCTTACAGTAGCTTTGGAACTGATGTGGTCTTTGATATCCTCTTCAATTTTTGACAGATACCGGTAAACAGGGCCAATGCTTCCTGTATAACCTCTTGCTTTCAATTCTCTAAAAATCCGTGTTCCATTGAAAAGAAACGGTTCGCATCGCCATTCGATGATCTGTTCTTTGAAACCATCAATCTTGCTCTTATAAACTGTCCGTTTATACACCGGTGCTTCTTTTTCTTCTAAAAGACTCCTGACAGTATTTCTGGACATTCCAAGTATTTTTGCAGTTGCCCGTTTTGATCTTGTCTGTTTATAAACTCGCTGAACAGCTGCCCAATCTTGCAAATCATACACCTTCTTTCAAACCTCCTCTCTTGTATTGGTGCATACAGAGAGAAGTGTATCGTTTGCTATCAGGTGGGTCAATTCTGAGTATTAAATTTTCAAGGTACAGTGTAATCAAGACCAGTTCTACTTACTCATTGCCACTGCTGTAGGTGGGTCAATTTTCCTCGTTAAAACTGGGTCAGTTTTAAGTATAAATCAACACACAGCTCACTTTAGTACCATTTTAGTACCGCAAGACAAAAAACAAGCTCGCAAACGCCCATTTTACTAGGTTTTGCGAGCTTTTGAAAATTATTCAAACTCTTCCCAAAGAAAGTATCATCAAATCAAAAATGCTGATTTTATGCGGCATTCCACCATATCCGTTTCATCTAATGTTACTCTTTTCATATCGTTTTCAAAAACTTTAGTAGCAAATTAGTTGCAATAATTCAATATTGCTTCTACGAAATCAATGGCAGATATAATCTACTTTTACTACTAAAAACGAATAAATTCCTGTGGCTGTCAGGTGGTTAATTACACCTGCTGCCACCCCCATTACGAAAGGAGCAAAACTATGAGCAATCAACATAAAAATCCAACAATCAGCTTCAGAATTTCTGATGCTGAACGCAAACAAATCGATGCACGTATTCTTGCCAGCGGAATGAAGAAACAAGATTACTTCGTCCGCTCCTGCATCTACAACCGCATCTGCGTTGTGGGCAAGAAGGAAACTATATATCCACTTGTGCAGACCGTGAATGCATTGTACCTGCAATTACTCGAAATGCTACAGGCATTTACCTCATCAGACCGAAACATTGATACACTTCCGTCTTCTGATGAGATTAACGAATTACAGACCGAATACACCAATATGCTTACAGCTATTATTGACATGTTAGATGGTGCAAAATATCTGTGGGAAGGAGACCATCATGAACAATAATCCCAATTTCCTATTCGGTATGTACGAACCTACCACAGATTCCGTCATTGTCAATGCTGGTAAAAATTCCATTCTCGTTATCCGTTGCAAGGAATGTAATTCTTCGGTTATCTTTAAGGAACCGAATGATATCGCCTATCTGTACCGGTTGGCAAAAAATTCACCGCTTACATATGCCAAGCTCGCTATGAAGGACAATGGCTTGCAGGATTATGTAGATGCTATGAACGGATTTAATTAATACCCAATACTTGCCGGCTTCATATTATGAAGTCGGCAAAACTTTAACACTTCTTCAGTTTCACTATAATATGCTCAAATTTTTCTGTAAAAGCAATGTATAGGATTTCGGAAAAATTTGAATAGTTTTCAATTTTCTCTTCTATCTCTTTTTCTGTATCATAATCAAAATAATCAAGCAAATCGACTAATACAGCTTTATTTCTATACTTTATATTGTCTATCAATTCCAACTTCTTTTCCTTGAAAATGTCTCTTATGATTTGCCTTTGAACAACTGGTGGTATACCTAATATACTTATTATTATATCCAACCAATTTTCTTCTGCTTGCTCAATAACCGAATTCAAAACCATTTCAAACCATTTTTCTCTTTCCAAATCTGCTCTTGTCAGTTTCTTTTCTGTATAAGGAATAAGCAATATCTCTTTTTCATCAGCTTCAATATATATTTTTTCTGATGTATTAAGACCGTTTTTTAAATATGTAAACAAGAAATCATATTCGTCTGCATGATAAGAAATGTTTTTTTCAATATGATTTCTTTTTATAAAGTAGTCGATTATTTCCTCATTTTCCAAACATCGAAAAATCTTATTTAGTTGAAATATACTTACAATAGTACTATGCTTTTTACCTAAAGATATATTCTGAAGTGCTGTTTCTTCGAAAACCACTCCCACGTTCAAAATATATTTTATCCTTTTTAAATCAATTACATTCTGCTCTCCTCCCTTTACTTTCAAAGTTAATTCTTTTCCTAAATTCTTCATTAAAAAATTTGCAAAATCTGTTGCTTGCTCACTAGGCTCTTCTATAAGTTTTTTATTATCGCTATATGCACTATTTAACAATCCTTTATAAGTATTTCGATTAACTCTGCCACTTTTATCCTCAAAAACTATTGCATAATTCTCATACAGCAAAGTACAATCATTTTCCCCATGCCTTATATCATCCCATTGACTATTCAAATAAATTTTTCCCTTAGGCTCAAATTTAGCACTGATTATATCTGCAGTTTTTTTCTCTAAATATTCAGTTCTCACATCAAAGTACGTTTGTTTTTCTTGATTATCAAATTCAATTATTTTTTCAAATATTTCAAATAAATTCATAAGGGCGGCATTTATATTCGGCAAAAAAAGAATTCCTGGTTCCAGCAAAATTATCGGCTTATCATTAATAGGATTTTGCAAATAGATTTCTTCAACTTTGTTTGCCCTTAACGCTCCTACTCTATAGCAGAAAATACTAATTACACTTATAACTTTTGAATAATCAAATCCATTATTATCACATATTTCCTTAATATCGCCAGGCTGAAACATAAAAAAATTGTATTGTTCTTCCATATAAAACATACGTCCAGATATACTTTCTAAACGTTTAACCAACTTTTTTTCAATTGCCAAAATAAATTGAATCACGCTTGCCAGCTTTATTTTTCCAACGCTTGTCTTTTTATCATATTCATCGCAAAATTCTTTTATAATATTTAATTTTTCTTCATCAAATCCGTTTATTCTACTTGTCCTATAATAAGTATTTATTTTGTATGCCGCCATACTATTTTTATGCAATTTATGCTCATAGCAAAAAATATATATTGAAATTGCTCTTAGAAGACGTTCTATTTCCACCTCTCCACACGCCATATTGTAATTCAATTTCATCACACCATATTTCAATACCAAAGCCATCATAAAATCTATCTCAAATTGATTAATTCTTCTTGGATAGTTGATTAATTTCAGACTTTCTCCAAGCGAAAGTAGTCCCAAATTTGTCAATAAAGTTATTGGGGCCATTTGGCTAACATTTTCCTCAATATATCTTAACGCCATTTCTGCATATTTCCCTCTTTCAGTTTGAATATCTACATTTTCTTCTACTAAAGTTAGATCCTTCCTCACATCATTACCCTCTTCAAATAAAAATTCAAACTTCTTGAACATTTCCTGAAAATCCATGTTTTATCACCATTCCTGTAATTTTATTAAGTAGCTTTCGACAACTTGTTATCTTTTATTTTTTAACACTTCTGCAAAATTGGCTTTTACCCTCTTCTTCACAACATCAATTTTCTGATTATATACCCCACCTATATACTTGTATATCGCATCATTAAAATCGATTGTATATTTTTCACTCAAACCTTTTGTAAAAGGAGCATCACTTTCAAGTAAAATTCTATCTACTGGAATATTTCCAACAATATTTTTTCCGTTTGTACTCTGTAACATTTGATGATTAATAGAAAAATAGCAACCTTGTGCTATTGCTCGCCTTAAGTCAGTAATACCTCCAGAATACCAGTGTAAAATAACAGTTCCATCAAAACCATTGAGCATATCAACTACTTTCTTTGACGCAGATCGACTGTGAACACTTAATATTTTATCATTTCCAGAACACCACTCTAATATTTTTTCAAATACTTCTGTTTGCTTCGTTATATCTTCTTTTGATTTTCTCGTATAATCCAAACCAATTTCACCAATAAATCTTGTTTCATTTAGCAATTCCTTAAACAATTGTTGTTGGTTACTATATTGATACACCAATTCCGGATGATAACCCAAAGCTAATTGAAAATACTTATTTTCCACATATTGATGCTTATACTTTTCAAATAGCTGTGGCAAATTAGTTACTGCTATGGTATAAGACTCTTTTTGCGCAACATAGCTTAATATTTCATTTCTATCATCATATAAATCAAAATGCATATGTGCATCCATATAAAAATCAAACATTTATTTTCTCCAAACACTCTCTCATTTCTTTCATCCCACGCACATATAAATCTGCAAATTGCTCTATGTTTTCTACAATCGGCCCAGACTCTTGAATTCTCAAAAATGCATTATTCTCATCAAAATTACTAAATGCACATTTATAAGTTCTATATGCTTGTCTTGCAATAGGGAGTTTCTTATATCTACTATCAAAGTATGTACTTGTATCGCGCAACCCTCCCTTTTGAATGGAGGCTCTTCTAATAGTACATGGTAAGCAATATCCGCAGTGCATGGTCGTTTTCATGCCTCGATGTCTTCCAACATCTGGATGTGAACATGACATAGTTTTATCTAATATCTCTTGCAAAAATACTCTGTCTTTACACTCCAAAATCATTTCACCTTTTGTCTTAAACTGAAATGGATTCTTGATTTTAACTTGAAGACCTAATTCTGTAATCAATTCCTGTAGCATTTTCATATAATGCGGATGTGTTGTTCTAGTACTACTTGTTCCAGTTCTTGTATATGCTAACGGAATATTTAACGAAATCAACCCATTTTCCGGTATTATTAACTCTATCTCTTTACCCATAGCACTTGCATATGCAATGGCATGAGAAAAAAACATAAAAGAACGCGAACGTGTAGTATCTTCTTTTTTGTCTTTCTTTTTTGTAACAATAGCTGCATAATTTTGAACAAAATTACTTTCATCTACATTAAATCGATTAATAAATGCATCTTTTAACATTTCTTGATATTCTACAGTTCCTTTTCCTCCACCATAATGGCTCACAAAAACTATATCAGTATCATCATCCTTTTCACAGAGCAAATTCAATGCACCTATACAAGAATCTAAGCCACCAGAAAACATACATATCTTTGATATATTCATATTCTTTTCAGTTACTTTTTCCCATTTTTTCTTGGCGTTCTTCTCTATCTCCGTCAATTCCCTTTCCCTAAAGCAAATTTTCCACCTGTCTCCTGTAAGAAAACTTAACATTTCTTCTACTAATGACTGACACAAAATCCATTTATCAACACATAATACCGGCATATATAACTCGATTTCTCTACTCCATGCATCTTCCCCGTTTTCGCGAAGTATCAGTCTGTCTGCTGCAAACACCGCCAACGATAAATATAACATATCAATTGCTTCATATTTGTAAAATTCGGCATAGGTATTATTTTGTTTCCAAAATGTATATTTGAACTCCTTCTTACAATTTAAATTTATAATTTTACTCTCTTCCAACTCAAAACCATCTTCAGAAAGCTTGCATACTAATTTCATACTACATATCCTCCAATACCGAATAGCACTTTCTATATAACTCCTCGATTCCATCTTCCAATGATTGGTTTCCAAATATTTTGTCTCTGATTTCTTTTATTTGAAATGTCGTACTTACTTTACTCGAAACATAATCCTTCATCTCTTGTTCCACTTCTACTGTCCTATCAATATCATCAGAGTATTTTTCCAGGCAATACTCCAAATCATTTAAAATTCTGCCCCAAATGTAACACTCAACATATGTACTGAGAATCTGTTCCATCAACTCATTATCAACCTTATCTAAAGATTGTATTTCCATGTTATTGTTTTCCATATATTCATACACTTTTGACATTGCATTTACCGCTGCAATCCTTGCCACTGAGTCTTCCTTTGAATCCGATGAGTCTACAATATAATTTATCAAGCTGGAGCAAATTTCTTTTGCGCTTTTACCCTGGTATTCTATTCCTAAATCATCAAATGTTTTCTGGTAACCATGTTGCTGAATATCAGAGAATAACCTTCCAATATTTACAGCCCCTCTGATTCCTGATTGGGAACTTCTAAGCAAACCTGCCGTTCCCCCTGATGCTTTTATATAATTTTTTGCAGTTTTACCAACACCGCCTCCATGACCATTTATGTATTTGGAAAATCCTGTTTTCGTTGCTTGCCAACTCACTTCCGGCTTAGATTGTTGCCCAATATAATCGTTAGGCAAAAGCCCTTTATTATCTTTATTTCCTGAATGACTGCTTGACGTTCCCATAATGTTTTACCTCTCTGTTCTTTTTACAAGAATTCTTCTATAGCTGTTTTAAGCCCCATATTTTCGCTCTTCCACCGTTCAAGTATAACCTTCATTTCTTCCTGATTTTTACATTGAGCATAAAATCCTTCAAAATATGGGATGTGTGATAATAAAATATTCTTGGCTGATAAATCTGCACAATACTTAATTGTATTTTCTTGTAACTGCTCGTTTAATCCTCCCCATAGCAAAAAGAATTTTATTTTGTCCCTATCATACTTTTCTTCACCAACTATATCTTCGTATAACCCATCCAGAATCTGATTCTGATCAAAAACAGACATTTTATCTATTATCTTTTTTGCTTGATTAAATGCTGCGTCTGAATGTTTTAATAATGCCTCAAATATTTTCTTTGCTTCCTCACTCATTTTCTCAATACTTGTAAACACATTGTTTTTAATAGAAGTACGCATAAAATAAAAATAATTTTCCAGCTTTTCTTCCGATAATAGTGGCTTAGCTTTCATCCATCTCTTAACCCATAATTCATTTTTCCATGGTTCCAATGCACTAATTTTATCTTCTTGGTCTGTTTCAAATCCTTCCAATTCTTTATTTAGTAAATTGTCTCCCAATAAGTTAACCATTTTCCTAAATAATGATGTTTGGAAATACTCGACTTCCATAATTTTAGCAAGAACATTGCTCTTCAATGTTACATTCTTATACTTTGCCATTTTCTGTCGCATATCTAATGTATTTAAAAACCTCTTACATTGCCTTGGGTTACCATTTAATCCCTGCGTCAATATACCTGACAATTGCTTTGCCAAAACTAAACTTTCATTTAATTTCGTAGCAATTGACTCATTATATTCTCTAAGAATTTCCATTGTTATAATAAATTCTAAAGGATTTTCCTTACGTTTCTTCTGCAAATAATTCAACAAATCTTTAAAATCTTTTTCACATAATTCCTTTTCTGACAACAAGCACATAATATAGAACTCTGTTTCATCCTTATTCATACATGGTATTCGTATAGGATACTGGATAAGCTTTTCTTGATACTCTTTTCCAATATCCATATTAATACCTTCAATATCATTAAATTTTGATCTGATTGCGTATGTAACGTGTCTCTCATCAGCTCCTATAACAAAAGATACATTTCCACTAAATAAAAAGAGTCTCATTGCTTCTAGTGTATCTAATATGGTAGCTGGATTGCATCTATCCAATTCATCAACAAATATTACTAGTTTTTTAATGCCTGCTTCTTTTATTAATTCTGCAAACTTTTCTCTAAACTCCCGTATATCCTCACGAACTTCTTTATAGTCCAATTTATCTTTTATTGCTTGAAGCATGTTTTCTTCATCAACATCTTCAGCAATCTTTTTTGCTTTCTTTGTAATTTCTTTTATTGCAAGATTGGTTATAGCACCGAGACCGCCTGTAACTGCCATATCTATACCAAATTTTATTCCACCTTTTATAACTTTAAATTTATCAATACTATCATACAAGGCTTTCAAGGTTATTTTTGCTGTCCCAGACAACTCACGACCTTCTTTTATCCCATCTAAAATTGATGCTAAAATAGCAGTTTTTGCATCATCATAGCTCTCATATAACCAACCATTAAAGAGTAAACATACCGTTCCATCCTTTTGCTCTTCTAATTGTTTCTTACACATATGCATCAGACTTGATTTCCCGCTTCCCCAATCTCCATACAAGCCAATGCATGAAGGCAACAACTTTTCATCATTTATCGTATCTTTCATAATTTCAACAATGTATGAAAAATCCAAATAATCAATTTCTGTTTCGCTATCCTTCCACATTTGTAAAAACACCTCTTTCTTTTATGTGTACTATTATATTTTTTACTCTTCTTCCTCTTCAATCCATTCCTTCAGTTTCTGTTGAAGTAACTTCTTATCCGGCAAATATAATTTATACTCAGACGCATAAATATTAGCATCTTTGGGTAAAGTAATCTCAACTAAAGCATCATTCTTTTCTTTACACAGAAGAATACCTATTGTAGGATTTTCATCTTCCAATTTTTCATATCTATCGTAATAATTAACATACATTTGCATCTGCCCAATATCCTGATGCGTCAGTTTGTCCACCTTTAAATCAACCAACACATAACAACGAAGCAAACGATTATAAAATACTAAATCCACATAATAATTATCTTCATCATAAGTGAATCTCTTCTGTCTTGCTTCAAACAGGTACCCCTTACCTAACTCCAACAAAAATTTCTGTAATTTGTTAATAAGCGCTGTTTCTAAATCCGTTTCAGAATACTTTGCTTTTTCTTCCATGCCCAGAAACTCTAAAACTGTAGGTTGTTTAATAATGTCCTCTGGCTTTGCAATAACATTCCCCTCTGTTGCAAGACGCAAAACTCCCTCTTTATCTCTACTTAGCGCTAAACGCTCATATAAGCTGGAATTATATTGTCTTTGTAATGTACGTACTCCCCATCCAGTTTTTGCCGTTTCAATTTCATAAAAGCTTCGCTCAGCTTCATTTTCTATACGCATTAACTGCAAATAATGTGACCACGAAACGATAAAAGGTGGCTCTTTTTCAAAAAAGCTGAACACTGTTTCACTTTTTTCAATTGCAAAAAGGCTAAACACTGTTTCGCTTATTCGTTCTTTATAAGTCAGATAAAATTTTCTGGCATTTTTTAATGTATCTTCTGAAAATCCTTTACCAAACTCTTCCTGAAGTTTTTCTGATAGTGTTTTAATAACCTTACTTCCGTACTTTGCTCTCTTTTCTCCCATTTGTTGCGTTTCCACAATCCATCTGCCTAATGAATAGTAAGTCATAATTTGCACTATATTTACATGCTTCACAACAATATTTCTTGCATAATTTATTAATTCTACTGAATCAACACATAATTTTTCGAGGTCAGCGTCATTCTGCATAATATCTAAATTGAAATCATCACTCATGTTAAACATTCTCCTTTTCATTTATAACTTGTCCACTTCCGAAAAGAAGTATTCCAACGTCTCCACAAACATATTATGTTCAAACAATTCCTTAATTTGTTCCCGATTCATCCAAGCAACCTGTGCCACTTCATCTGTTGTGGCATTGCCCAAATCAACCTCCCCATCATACTCAAACAGCCAAACATCCATAATATCATTATAAATCTTGCCATCTATAATTTTACGTATTTTTGTAAAAAGAACCTGTCCATTTTCCGGATTCAAATCAATTCCAACTTCTTCTTTTGCCTCTCTGATTGCACCCTGCAAGCTATTCTCACCTTTTACAACCGAGCCACCTACACATTCCCACATTAAAGGATAGGTTGGTCTGTTTGCCGAGCTCTGTGCAATCAGGTACTCTCCCTTTGAATTACGAATCCACACATGCACCACCAGATGATATCCATCTATTGGTAACTGCTCACCTCTGACATGGTCTCTTCCAATAAGTTCTCTGTTCTCGTCATATAAATCCCAAATTTCTGCGTCCGGTACATATTCCACAATATCACCAAAGTCTGCGTTTAGTGTCTTACAGATTTTACTAAGGATCGTAAGACTTACATCTTCATCCCGACGTAACTTTGTCATTGTGTTAGGGGCAATTTCTGCCTTTTTGCGCAAATCTGACTTACTCATTTCTTTATCCACTAATAATTTCCATAATCGTTTATACGATACAGCCATAACAATATCTCCTATACTATTTTACTTGAATTAATAATTATCATTTCAGCTATAACTTTTACAAGTGGTATTTCGCGCTGAAGGACTTTTTCATCACTATATGGCATATATCTATCTCTATTTTTTCCACTTTTACTGTGAATCAAGGAATTTCTAGTATAATATATACGTTTTGCTATATGAGTATAAACGCCTTCTGAATCATTCCATGGTATTATTGGTGCTTTACAAAATGCTACTTTTGTATTCTGATAGTACTGTACACTTTCAGCATCAATTGCTTTTACTTTCTCTTTTAATTGTTCGATATCAACATATTCTTTGAGAACATATTTCAAAGACTCAAGTTCATTTCCTTGTCCCGATTCATCATTCATAAGCATCCTGTTCTTGACAAAAGTAGCTATTTCATAAACCTTATCTTCATTTCTATAAGAGAAATCGGGATGCGTAATTTTTTCTTGCAAATCCTCAACAATCTTCTTTCTGTATACTTCATCATAAAAATATTCCATAACATGATAAAAAGAAATAAATTTAATATATGAATCAGCAGAAGAAATCGCCAGTCTATAGTAATCTACAACATCACTAATATATTCTCTATGCGGTATAGTTTCTAATGTTGTAATATCTATCCTATCTCTTACAAGTTCTCTCTCAGGAAACATCATTTCTAAACCGCTCTGTTCAATAATAGCAAATCCAGATTTATACATAAACTCAAATACATATGCTGATTTTTTTCTTCTAAATTTATCAATACTATAGCAATTAGTATCATGAATTTTCAAAGATAGCTCGCCTATCCCCTGTACCAAGACTTTCTTCCAATCAATCTCATCATCTTCATACGCTTTAATCCGAAACTCTAACACTCTACGAAACTGTATAGGTAATAATAATCGTCTATTAGATTGACGCCCTTTTTCAATAAGCATATCAAGAAGAAAAATAAAATATTCTATTGAATAATATCCTATTTCATAATCAATCTGATTTTCATTATCTACAGATATTATAGGAAATTCGTGTCTTCTTAACAGTGGAGTATCAATATCAATTGCGATTTCATAATTATTATCAACAATCAGTTCAAGCCCCTCATTTCTTGAATGATTAATCTTTTCATATATTTCCTTAAGCTCATTATCCTTCAAAACAAAACTATACTCGGAATCTGACATACGTCTATTTTTAATAACTATAGAAACATCTTCATCGTTGATTTCAATATCTCTATATCCAAATATCCTACAAACCAATTCTTTAATTTCATAATATGTAGCCATCTAAACACCTCCAATTTTGCATTTAACAAACCATTCCTAAAGAACCCTCATTAATATTCATAATATGGTTTATGATATAGATGTGGATTATTCTTTATCTCTGTCTTATATACTTTTTCTTCCCACTCTTCCCTTGGTATTTCTGCTATTGCAACCGAAACATTGCCAATATCTACACGCAATTCATCTGCAACAGTACTTGCTATCAGTTTCGCCAGTTTACTTTTTATTTCATCATTTCTTCCAAGTCATAATTTCACAAAAAATGTGGCATATTTTATTCCTCACAATATAAAAATTTTACTCATTTTCCTTCTCTTTAACTACTTGAATATAATAGTCCAAAAGTTCATATATCCAATCTTTTAGTTCCGAAAACTTATATCCTAATGATTTTGCTTTATCCGTACATATACTATATTCAGGTTCTCCATTATATGGTGCATCCTCACCTTCTGAATTAATTATTGCTTTTGTTCCTGTCTTCTTTTCAACATATTCAATAATTTCTTTTAAAGAGATTGTTCCGTCTGAAGCACCATTAATTGCCCCATTAACATCTTTACCAACTAAAAATGCAATGAATTTACCTGCTTCGTTCGAGCGAATATAACTCATCTGATAATCAACATTATCAATATTCATCGGAATCGATTTCATGGTGTGTTCTACATAGAACAACAATCTCTTTGTATAATCATCCTTTCCGATGGCAAATGGGTATCTGACAGCAATCCAATTCTTTTCTGGATACTGCTGCCATAACGCATACTCTGCCTGACGTTTTATCTGCTCATATGGGAATGCTTTTCTATCACACCATATAAGTTCATTTCCAATTCCTTCAAAATCCTCCTCAACAGTACTCCAATGCTTTGGATCATACACAGATGTACTTGACATATAGATATACTTATCACAATCTACAACATCCATTACATACTTAATATCATTTGAACAATATGCAATTTTATCAATTACTACATCGTAATGAGTTCCTCTTAATGCCTCTCGAACGCTGTCTTCCTTCGTTCTTTCCAGAAATATTCTTTTTACCTTATCACCAAAGGAATCCGATGCTTTTCCGCGAGTTGCAATTGTAACATCATGTCCTGCGGATAAAAGTTCATGAACCATATGTATACCAAAATATCTTGTTCCACCTATAACTAATATTTTCATTGCGTTATCCTCCATTGATTAGTTTTCTTCACTGAATCCATCTCTGCTCCACAACAAAAATGCTTACTTACAGCTCTAGCAACCTGTCTCCCTCAAAATAATAAATATTCTCTTTCTTATATCCATACTTCGAATCTGGAAATGCTATATGAGGCTCAAATGTAAAATATTTTACTTCTCCTAGCTTTGACTTATTCCCTTTTTCGATGTAAACTCTGTCACTCTTAACCTTCACAATTGAATGCCCGAGGTTTCCCATAAAATCAAGATTAACAAATCCATTTTTCAATATAAATTCATTCATATAATAATAAAGTTCTTCGAAGGTAGTTTCCTTCGTAACGAAAGTTAATAACTCTGCATGCAATTTTTCTTCCATCTGCAAACCACTTTTCCACTCTTGATTTTGAATTAATTCTATATCATCTACAACCTTACCATTTTCCAAAATAATAGTTCTTGCATAATCGCCCCAAATATTACCAATCTGTGGGCTTAAATCGATGGTAAGAATATCGTTATTATCTATAACTCTATCCGATGTTACATACTGTTTACCGGATACAGAAACTGTCGTCTCATCCCCCGCAAATACAAATGCTCCAACATCCCAATACCAAAAAGAGTCTGCACCTAACTCCAGCAATTTATCCTCACACAACCTGCGGATTTCAAGTAAATTCATCCCCGGCTTGATAATACTCTGTATGTATTCTATAGTCTTTTTTGCTGCAAGTTGTATCTTGGTGTATGATTGCTTTTCCATTTGCCAAAACTTTTCAAGTAGTATTGGCTGTATCAATGGATACGTCCAATTTTCAGGCAATTCATCCATAAGTTCAACCTTCTCTATCTCACTCTCCAGCTTCCCTGAAAACTCCTCTATTTCAGCAAAACATAACAATCCAAAAGATTCCTCACCGGTTTCATTCACGCTATTTTTTCCAGTTACGGAATATACACAAAGGGGCTCAATACCAAACTTTACAGCACCTGTTTCTTCTTGAAGTTCTCTTTTAGCAGTTTCTAAAATATCTTCCCCTTCTTCACGATGTCCACCCGGAACTTCATATGTATCGCGTTCTTTATGTTTACACATTACCCACTTCCCATTACTCTGTGAAATAATCACTGCAAACTTCAATAAATCGTCATCAACTGTATCATAAAAATTCACTTCTAACATATCACCTTTCTCCTTCCCACTCTGCCATGAATTCCTCAAGATAATTCTCCATGACTACTTGCCTATGCTCAGCTATTCTTTTTTCAGCTATTCTTTTTGCTGTTTCCGTATTCATCATATCTTTAAGCAGTAATAGTTTTTCATAAAAATGATTGACACTTGTTGAATCTTGATTTTGTTGATACTCATCTTTACTCATATTTACCAAAGGTTTTATCTCCGGATCATAAATCTTTCTACCTTTACTACCACCATAAGCAAATGCTCGTGCAATTCCAATTGCTCCGATTGCATCCAACCTATCCGCATCCTGCACGCATTTACCTTCTATCGTACTTGGCACAACTGAATCGTTTCCTGCAAATGATACTTCCTCTATAATCTTACACACAGTTTCAATAACATCATGTTTCTTTTCCAGACAAGCAGTAACTATATTAACAATTTCTGCTGTTGCTCCATTTCTTACAGGACTACAATT
>ERZ838225.1491-NODE-1491-length-18084-cov-40.514560_pt1 | contig 18084 bp, 16 predicted proteins | sample MGYA00519684_ERZ838225 | MGnify/ENA primary metagenome ERZ838225 (study PRJEB31850, sample SAMEA3708829) | human gut metagenome | biome: human gut; feature: human-associated habitat; material: faeces | place: China | collected 2014 ...
AACAATGTTAGAATACAAGGCTGATTGGTATGGAAGAAATATTGTAGTTGCTCCAGCTAATTATGCAAGTAGTCAATTATGTTCAGAATGTGGATATAAAAATAAAGATGTAAAAAACTTAGCATTGAGAAATTGGACTTGTCCGAAATGTGGTGTAAGCCACGATAGAGATATAAATGCAAGTAAGAACTTACTAAAATTGATAGTGTAACTATTGATTATATTGAGGACGGAACGATCTTGTAAGCTTGGGTAAACTTATTCCACTAGGAATATTGACCAAGAAGCTTCTAAGTCTTTAGCTTAGAGGTAGTTCACATATAAAATTCTACAATTTACGACAAAATAATAAAAAAATATTAAAAACATATTATTATAAGTAACAGAGACAAGCTTGTTAGCAAACAAGTCTTGTAAGAGAAAAATAATTATACATATACAATAATGGAGGGAATTTTTATTATGAAAAAGAAATTATTATCATTAGTTTTAGCAGGAGCAATGGTTGCTTCAACTTCAGTAAGTGCATTTGCAACTACAGCTGATACAGAAACATACAATATTGATAGCACAACATCTCAAAATCACAAAGTTACTATAACAGGTGATATAGCAGATGGGAACAATGAAACATTACCAAGCACTATAACAGTTACGATTCCAACAGCTATGTCTTTTACAGTTGATAAAGATGGAAAGGTTAGTGGGGGAAATATTAGTGTTACTAATAAAAGTAAGGACAGTGTTGAAGTTGTTGCAAAAGAGTTTAACGATACCACTCCTGGAAGTAAGATAGTACTTGTAAAAGAAACAGAGTTAGATCAAAAGATTAAATCAGGAGATGGAAATACATATGTGTCATTAAAGCTTATTGGTGATAATAATACTGTTGGATTAGTTTCAAAAAAGACAGGTAAACAAACTGGTTTTGTTAAGGAAGATGGGACTGAAATATTAGATAGTGAAAAAACTTCTTTAGGAAATGCTGTTGATGGAAGTAATTTAGTGTTAAGCTTAGAAGGAAGAGCTAAGCATAGTACTGAAGATTATAGTGCACCTAACACAGCAATTAGTGATAATTTTAATTTAATATTAAAAATCCAAAAAACAAAATAGTATGATATATAAAGTTCCATAATAATTTTTATTATGGAATTTTATTAAGTACAGATTAAAGTGAATTCTAAAAGAAAGGAAGTATGATTATGAGTGATAAAAGTTTAAAAAAAGTTAACGTTAAAGTTGTAATAGCTATATTACTAGTTGCAGTTATTGCATCTCTAGGGGGTTATTATATATATAATAAAACTAAAGATAAAAATTCAGCTTCTGAAAATGGTTCATCAATTTCAGGATATGTTCTTTCAGATGGAGCAGAACCAGGTTTAACTGAAGAAGAAATAAAAGCTTTATTACAAAAGCAAATTGATGATTCTACTATTTCTTTTAGTATTTCTTCAGATCCTGTATTTAAAGGTAAAAAAGCATTTATTGTTATGGCAAATCCAAGATACAATGCTTATGATATAGATTATGTTGTAACTGTGGATGGAAAAGAAATAATAAGAACAGCTAAAATAGCACCTAATCAATATATTGAAGAAGTTGAATTAAAAGAAGCTTTACCTAAAGGAACTCATATTGGAGAAGCTCTTGTAACTGGTTATAATAGAGAAACAGGAGAAGAAGTAGGTAAAACTATAGTTGAAGTTACTATAACATCTCAATAATTTAATTTTATATTAAAAATATAAAGGTAAAGGGGGGTGCAAATGAATAAAAAGAAAATTTTAATTATATTAAGAACAGCATTTGCTAGTAGAACAGCGCATCATGTATTATCACTTTTGCTTACAGGAATTATGCTTGGTGGAATTGGATTAACATTAAGATCAGATATTGAAAATATTAGGCTTTATGTTCAATCAGTTTTAGATAGAGATCCAAATTATAAAAACTTACAAGATTCAGTAAGTGAAAATATGATTAGAGGAAAAATTGATATTGAAAGCCAACTTGTAGAAGATAAAGCAGAAGAAAGTAAGACTTTAGTTTCTAATGATACTAAAAATGGATATGATAGTTATACTCCAAGTAGTTCTTCTTCAAATAGTAGCAATACTTCAAGTAATACTTCTTCTAGTAATACTTCAAGTAGTAGTTCTTCTAACAATAATTTTTCAAGTAACAATAATAATGATAACTCTAATTCAAATAATAGTAATAACAACAATAATGATAAACAAGAAGAAACTGTTGATAAATCAGCTTTTAATGGTAAAGATGCAATTATTTCAGAGGGACAACCCTTTAATCCAATGAATGCATTACAACTTTATGCTTGTGATATAACTGGGGAAAATATAACAAATTCAATAGTTATTACAGAAAATAATGTTGATATATACAAACCTGGAGTTTATAACGTAAAAGCATCTATAGCATTAAAAAATGGTAAAACTTTAGACAAGAAATTTGCAGTAAGAGTTGAACCAACTGTGTTAGATTTAGCAGTTAATGATGTTAAAGCATCTAAAACAGAGCTTAAGAAAGAAGAAGATTATACTATGAATTTTGCAGTTAACTCTTCTAAAAGTTATATAGATGTAGAAAAAGTTGTTATAAACAAAAAAGAATATGAAGTATCAAAGATACTTGAAGATGAAATTGAAAGATATAGTGTTAATTTAATGGCACCAAATAAAGCTGGATATGAATCTTTAAAATTACAAAAAGTAATAATGTCTGATAAAACTGTAGTTGATATTGATAAAACTGTTAATATTAATGTTTTAAAAGAAGATGCTACTTTAAATAATGTTATTATAGAAGATGAAAGTAATGAAAATAATGCACTTAAAGTATCATTTAATTTAAAAGATGTTGATAATACAATAAGTGAACCTAAAATTTGTATATATGATGAAGATGGAAATTTAGTTTTAGAAAAGCCATTTTTAAAAAATAAATATTCATCATATACAAAAATTTCTACTAAAATAAATTTAGATAAAGCAGGGATTTATACCGTTAAAGTTTTAGCTAATAAAAATGATGAAGCTAAAGAACAAACTAATGAAGAAAAAAGTATTGAATTATTTTCTAAAGAAATTGCTGTAAATATGAAATCAGTATCTGATAATGAAGATATGAGTTTATTACCTATGAATGAAAATTATGATGATGAAGGTATTGAAGCATATTCAGAGGCAAATTTAAATTCAGTATCAAATGATAAAGAGCTTGATGAATATTCAGAAGATGATACAGTTAATTTTGAGAATATTTTAAGAACTTCAAATAAAGATTTAACTATAAATATAGGTTCAAATCAACATAAAATTAATATAACTGGAAAAGTTGCAGATAAAAAAGGTGAAATAAAGCCAGGTACATTACAAATTGTAGTACCAACAATTGCTTCATTTACAGTTGATAAATATGGGGAATTTACAGCTCCAATTATTAAGATTCAAAATAATGGAGAAGAAGCCGTAGATATCTATGTATATAAGTTTTCAGATTCTAATGGGGCAAATGGTATAGACATAAAAAGTGAGAAAAGTATAACAGACAATATACCACGAAGTGAAATATCTTTAAGTATTAGTGGTGATACAACAGCTTATTTTAAGAGTGAAAGCTTAGGCGATGTCAAATCAGGTGTTTATATAGATCAAAATTTAGAAAAAGAAAGTACTGAAGGAATAAAGGTATTAAAGATTTTTGGTAATTCAACTGGCAACTTAAAATTCAATGGAAAATCAGGTAAAGCAGCTTTAAAAACTGATACAGCTATAAGTGATAGATTTACATTAATATTAAAAATTAAAAAATCCACAAATTAATAATTTTAAAATCAACTTAATAAATGTATAGCTGTATATATTTTTAAGTTGATTTTTTTGTTAGAAGAAAAAATTAACAAAAGATAAATAAAATAGAAAAAGATTTGTGGGGATGTGAGATATGAAAAAGGAAATGATTATAAATAAAATAAAAGAATTATTTTATAATAAGAAAAGGTTAAAATTAATATCAATTATAGCTATTGCTGGAGTTGTATCAGTAGTTTTAATAGTTAAAGGTTCTTATATAAAATCAGTTATTGATGGAGACCCTGGTTATGTAAAGTTAAAAGAAAAAACAGCATTATTTGCTTATAGAAAAACTATTAGTTTAAAAGAAATTGAAGAAAGCACAACAATAGCTGGTGAAGATAAACCAAAAGGACCTATAACAGCTGCTCAACTTAAGGGGGGATATGATTCATATACTCCAAGTCAAATTGTAACTGCTGATTTAGAAGATAGCAGTAATAATTTTAATTATAATAACACAAATAGTAATTCTAACAACAATATAAATAATAGTAGTAATTTAAGCAATGATTCAAATAAAAATAACCAAACAGAAGATAAAACAGAAACTAAACCTAATAATGATAAAAAAGATGAAGTTGCTGTTGATAAATCATCATTTGTAGGAAAAGATATGATAATTTCAGAAGGCGATAATTTTGATCCTTTTGAAACATTACAATTATCTGCAAAAGATGTTGATGGAAAAAATATAACTAAAAAAATTGTTATAACAGAAAATAATGTAGACATATATAAACCAGGTTTATATACTGTAAAGGCTAATGTTCAGCTTAGCAATGGAAATATTATTTATAAGGAATTTTTAGTAAGAGTAGAACCTGTAAAGTTACAGTTAGCAGTAAATGATATTCAAGTTTCAAAGGATATTTTGAAAAAGAGAGAAAGTTACACTATGAGCTTTAAAGTAGATTCTTCTAAAGATTATATAGATGTAGCAACTGTTAATATTAATGGAAAGATGTATTATCCAAATAAAACTACTAAAAGAAGATTCTTTAGTAAAGATGATGTTTATACAATTCAATTAGTGGCAAATGATAAAGCTGGAGTTGAAGATATTAATTTTAATACTATAACTATGACTGATGGAACGGTTGTTGATATTAATGAATTAAAAACTGTGGAAGTTTTAAAAGATGAAGCTTCTATAAAGGATATGGTTATAGATAATATAAGTGATGATGGAGAGGTTGCAATATCATTTTTTATAAAGGATATTGATGATACTATTAGTAAAGCTAAACTTTATGTTTATGATGAAGAAGAAAATGTAATAGTTGAAAAAGAAGTTGAGAAGAATAAAACTATAAACTCTATATTAAATGTAAATAAAAATGGAGTTTATAAAATAAAAATAGTTGCAGATGAAAATGTTGAATTTGTTGCTCAAAATACTAAGGATTCAAAAAGAAAAGAGTTATATTCAACTTCAATAGAAGTTAAGAATGCTAGATTTTCAGATGATAGTATAAAGGAAGCAAATGTAGATATAGCAAGTTATATAGTTTATAATGATGAAAGTGATTTTATTAATCAATTATCTTTTGCACAAATAAAAACTGGAGATGGACTAGAAGAAGGTACAGATTCAGAAAATCCTGATGGAAGTGATTCAAGTGATGAAACTCCGAGTCCAAACCCGAATCCAGATCAAGATTCAGGAATAGATAATGGAGCTGGTGGGGAAGGTGGTGTTGGTGGGTCTGATTCAAATACTCCAAGCAGTGGAAATGGTGGAAGTGGAACTACGGAAAGAGAGGATGCTTTTATTGAAGATTCAAATACTGGTTATAAACGAGGATATACAACTAGCGATAAGTTACATGTAGTAATACCTACCAATGGAAAAATGAATAAAGATGCAGGAAAAACACCTCAAAAGAGAGTTTCAGTAACAGTACCAACAAAAGCAAGTTTTACAGTAAAAAATGATGGAACTTTTATTGGAACATCATTAAAAATTACTAATAATGGAGAAGTGCCAGTAGATATAAGTGTTGCTGAATTTATAGATGGTAATGGGGATTCTGGAATAAAGTTAATAACTGATGAGGATGTTAAAGAAAATACTTCAAGAAGTACTTATAAAAGAAATGAAATTAATTTATGGCTTGAAAATATAGCTGAAAATAAGAAAATATGTTTAGGAAATAGAAAATTATATTCAGAGTTAAATCAAGAAATTGGTGAAAATGAAGCTGAAAAGAAAAATATTGCTAGAGTTTTAGGCTCAAGTACTTCAACAATAAATATATCTGGAAAAGCAGGTACAAATGCATTAGATAGAGATATGCCAATTCAAAATAGATTTACATTGATTTTAAAAATTAAGAAAAACACTGAAAGTAACACTTCAAAATAATTAAAACCTTATTATATTGAAAAATATAATAGAAAGGATAATAAGTATGGAAGATAATTCAACTAAAAACAATTCTTCAATGAAAAAAAATATTAAGATTTTTTTAGCTATAGTTATTTTAATAGGAATAGGTGTTGGTTTTGGATTAAGTTTAAATTTTGCTAATGATAATTTTGGTCAATCTAGTGGAGCTATAATAGAAGATGGTGTTATAGCAGGATATACAGCAGAACAAATTGCAGAAATTATGCAAAGAAAAGCAGATGAATCTACATTTTCTTTTGAAGTAAATGCAAGACCTACATTTAAGGATGGAAAATCTGAAGGTAATTTAAGAATTTATAATCCACCATATAATAAATATGTAATAGATGTAGAAATAAAGCTAGATTCTAATGATAAAACAGTATTTAAAAGTGGTAAAATTAAACCAAATCAACATATAGAAAATGCTAAGTTAAGTAAAAACCTTAAAAAGGGTGAATATGAAGCAACAGCAACTATAAATGCTTATGATTCTGATGGTGAAACATTAATAGGTGTATCTGCAGCGAAACTTATTATAAATATTGAAAATTAATTAGTGATGGGGGGATTTTTATATGATGAAAAAGAAAATTTTAAGCTTATGCATGGTAGCTATTATGCTAAATATTTCTGTTGAAAGTTATGCATATTCACTAAATAATATTCAATTAGCTACTAATTCAGATTCAACTAGTACTCCATCAGAAGGTGGAGGACCATCATCAGGAGGCGGAGAAGCAGAGCAACCTCCAAGTGCACAACCAGATGGTGGTAATGGAGAAAGTTCAGCTCAGCCTCCAAATAGTGATGGAGGCAGTACAGGGGCTGGAGGAGCTGGGAGTTCAACAACAACTCCAAATACTCCTCTTCCTAATAAAGGTGGAAAGAATAATGTAGAATTAGAAGGTGGAATAGGTGAATGGGGTCCAAATAAAGATAATAGTTTACCTAATTTTAATGAAACTACAGGTAGTGAAAAACTAGATGTTGATAACAAACCTGAAGAAGGTCAATATTTTACTATATCAGCAACAGTTCCTTTAAAAATGGAATTTTTAATACAAAATAGAAATGAAAATGGACTTTCAAGTGAGGGGAAGTTTATTACACCGTATTATAAAGTTACAAATAATGGTTCTCATAAATTAAAAGTTCATTTTGAATCGTTTGAATATGCAAATTCAAAAACTACTAAAACTAGTGATTTAGTAAAGGAAGATTTAGCACCATTATATGTTGTTTCACAACCCCAAAAAAATAATGGGAAGGTTGAAATGAAGTTAAATTTAACATATGATAGACCTTCTAATTCATATTTAAAAAGAATTGATTTAATACCTACTAATTTACCAACTATAACTTCAAGATTATTAAAATCAAGTAATTCAGTTGAACAAGAATTAGGTGAATTAGACCCAAATGAACAAGCTAGATTATATTATGGAAGTGATTTGTGGGAATCACCAAAATCAGAAGGTATTAATAAAGGTGTTGAAGCTAATTTTAATTTAAAGTTAGCATTTTCAATAGAAGGTAAAACTACTGAAAATAATCAACCTTCAGGATCAACACCAGATACTTCACCAAGCCAACCACCAAGTACTCCTACACCAAGTCAACCGTCAAATGGCACTACATCAGGTGATACTTCTCAATCATCACAAGGTAGTAGCACACAAGGGCAACAACCAAATGGAGATACATCAAGTGAGGTACAAAATCCAGCAGGAAATGGGCAACAAGGACAAGGAAATTAAATATTAAAAATAAGCAATAAAAATATTATTTAAAATGAGGCAAATTCCCTTAGCCTAATTAAATGAAGCAGATAATATAAAAAGTTAATTTGAAATTTTTTTAAGTTGGTTATGAGAAATTTTTATTCATAACCAACTTTTTTTATAATAAGAATTTTTATTAATTTTGTTGGATAAAATAAAAAATAATTAATTATATAGAAAGGTGTAAATATATGAAACAAGATAAAACATATAAATTATTAATAATAGCGTTAGTATGTGCAGTTTTAATTATATTTGGAATAGTTATTATGAATAGTAAAAAGGAAGAAGTAAAACAAGAATCAAATATTACTATGAAAGACTTACCTTTAAAAGTAGAGGCAATTCCTATAAGCTTTAATATAGTAAACACTGCAGAAGGAAATATATTAGAATGTACTTATAAAAATAATTCAAATGAAGATATATCTAGATTAACAATACAAGTTAAGTTTAAAGGTACTGAAGAAATAGTAACTTTATCTTGCAATGAAGTTGTAGAAGCTGGAAATGAATCAGTGAAGTTTACTGGAAAAGGGCCGGCAAGTGGTAATATTGATGATGTGCAAATATTAAAATATAAAATATCTACAGCAAATGGAACATATATGGAATATGATTCAGAATTAAATCAATACAATTGGTCATAATATAGTTAACTAAAATCTTATATATTAAAAATACACTTAATAATATAGTTTAATCTATATATTAAGTGTATTTTTGGTTAAAGAATAAAATTTTATGATATTATATATTTAAAAATAAATTAAAAGGAGGAAAAATCATGAAGTTAAATATATTAATTGTTGAAGATGAAATAGAAATAAGGGAAGGTGTAAGTGAATATTTATCAGAAGTTGGATATAATGTTATAACTGCTGAAGATGGACTTCAAGCAATAGAGTTATTTAATAAAAATAAAATAGATTTGGTTATTTTAGATATAATGCTTCCAAAGGCTAATGGTTTTGTTGTTTTAAATAATATTAGAAAAGAAAGTAATATTCCAGTAATTATGTTAACAGCAATGAGTGATGATTATACTCAAATTATGAGCTTTGATGAAAAAGCAGATGATTATATTACAAAGCCATTTTCAATAATACTTTTACATAAAAGAATAGAAGCACTTCTTAGAAGAGGAGTAAAGTTAGAAGAAAATAGGAAATGGAATTATAAAGATATAGAAATTGATTTTGAAGGGTATTCTGCAAAGAAAGGTGATGAAATTATAGATTTAAAGCCTAAGGAAATAAAATTAATAGAATTATTATTAAAATATAAGGGTAAGGTTTTAAGTAGAGCACAAATTTTAGATAATTTATGGAGTATAGAAGAATGTCCAAATGACAGAGTTATTGATGTTTATATTAAAAATATAAGAAAGAAGCTATCATTAGACTGTATAGTAACAGTTAAGGGAATTGGCTATAAGTTTGAGGAGCAGTAATGAAAAAATTAAAGTTATTTTCAAAAACATACATATTTACAGTTGGATTAATAAGTTTAATAATTTTTACTTCAAATATTTTAATATATTTAGCAGTACCAAGGGTATATTTAAGTAATAAGGAAAAAGAAGCTGATATAATTATTTCAGAATTAACTCAAAAAATAAATGAAGAAACTAGTGAAAAGTCTTTTGAATTAGCAAAAGGTTTTGCTCAAAAGTATAATATTCAAGTTTTTATTACTTTAGGAGAAGAGCAAAGAAGTTTTCAAGGGGTTGAAAATGTAGATATATACATAGATAAGGATGTTATTAAGGATAAATCATTAATACTTCCAGATTTAACTGGTGAAGGTATTATAAAAAGTTCTGAAGAAGAAGAAGTTGATTCAATAAATGAGGGTATATTTAGTCAATATATTAATGTAAATAATTCATCAATAATAAAAAGTAGAGATTTTAAGACTATAAATGATGTAAAAGGAAATATTCAAATAGTAACTAATTTAGAATCTTTTACAGAAACTAGGGATATTATATTAAAAATATTGCCATATTCTATGATTGTAAGTTTAATTGTAGCTTTAATTGCATCATATATATATGCAAAAAAAATTACAACTCCAATAAAGGAAATTTGTAATGTTACAAAGGAAATGGAAAAGTTAAATAAAAGGGCTTTTTGTAATGTTGAATCTGAAGATGAAATTGGAATATTAGCATATAATATAAATAGTTTGTATGAAAATTTGTTAAATACAATTATATCATTAGAAGAAGAAATAAAAAATGTAAGTGAATCTGAAAAGGTTAAGGTGGATTTTTTAAGAAGTGCATCACATGAGCTTAAAACTCCATTGATGAGTATGCATATAATGATTGAAAATATGTTATATGATATAGGAAAATATAAAAATCATTATGTATATTTGGAAAAGTGCAAGGATATAGTTAATGAATTAAGTAAAATGGTTCAGGAAATTTTAGATACTTCAAGGCTTAATTCTATAGAAAATAAAAATGAAAAGTTATTGGATTTATCATATATAGTTGAAAATGCATTGGACCATTATAATATAATAGCTAAATCAAAAAATATTAATATTAAGGTTAATTTAAATGATTCTTTTAATATTAAGGTAGATGAAAAGGTGTTTACTAAGGCAATTTCTAATATTATTTCTAATGCAGTTAATTATACTGATGAGGGGAAGGAAATAAGAATTTATATAAAAGATAAAAAGCTTATTATAGAAAATGATTGTAAACCAATTTCAGATGAGCATTTAGCACATATTTTTGAAGCTTTTTATAGGGTTGATTTTGATAGAAATAAGTCTAGTGGAGGAAATGGATTAGGTTTATACATAGTTGAACAAATTTTAAGGATGTATAATTTAAGTTTTTCTTTTAAATCAATTTCAACTGGTATGAGGTTTGAAATTGATTTTAATTAATTATTTTTTAATTTTATAAACTTAACTCTTTTATTTCATAAATATTTCATATTGAACTAATAAAATGTACTCAAGTTAATAAACAAGGAGGAAATAAATATGAATGTATTTAAAAGATCGGTATTATATATAACAAGAAAAAAAATGAAAAGTATTATTATGTTATTTATATTATTTGGAATAGCGACAGCTGTTTTAAGTGGAATTTCAATTAAAAAGGCAGCTAATATAGCAAGACAAGATTCAAATAAGGATATGGCAAATACTTTTGAATTACAAACTAATCTTGGAAGTAATTTAAGTGGAACAATTCCAGAAAGTTTAATTGATAAGCTTTCAAAGGTAGATGGTGTTAAGAATTATGATGCTGCAATTCAAGGTGCTGGTTTAGATTTAGAAAATGTAAATTATATAAAACCAGAAAAAAATGCAGTTCAATATAATGATGATTATAAATATGAAAAACTTTTTTCTGTAGAAGCACATAAGAGCTCTGAGTATGATACTAAGTTTATAAGTAAATCATTAAAGCTTGTTGATGGTAGACATATTGTGCCTACTGATAAAGGTAAGGTATTAATTCATAAGGCTTTAGCAGAAGCAAATAATTTAAAAGTTGGAGATACTATAAAAGCTAAAAAGAGTGCAGGTGATTTTAATGCATCAACTTTATCTAAAAATGATTATGACCTTGAAATAGTAGGTATTTTTGAAAGTAGTAACACTGAAAGAGTTGGTCACAAATTAGAAATGCCAGAAAATCTTTTAATAACTGATGTAGATACTGTTAAAACTTTATATGGATATTCAGATGGAGAAGTAAAATATACTAATGCTACATTTAATACAAGCACTGATGTAGATAAGGTAACAGCAAAATTTAAAGAAATTTCTGCTGAATGGAATAAGTATACAATAGTAAAGAGTGAAGATACATTCTTAGCTTTATCTAAGTCTTTTGACTCTTTAGATAAGATTATAAATATGATTTTAATTGGTGCAATAATAGCTGGTGCAATAATACTTTCATTAGTGTTAGCATTTTGGATTCAAGGAAGAATTCATGAAACAGGTATATTACTTTCAATAGGAGTTTCAAAGTTTAATATTATTTCTCAATATATAATTGAATTATTACTTATAAGTGTATTAGCTTTTGGAGGATCATATTTCTCAAGTAAAGTAATTTCACAAAATATAGGAAATACAATAGTTTCACAAGCAAGCAAACAAGCTGTTCAAGATGTTAAGAGTGGATTTGGAGGATTTTCATTAGGAAATGATGTTAATAGTTCTTTAGCAACTCGTACAGTTGATGAAATTGATGTAAAAATACAAGCTAAGGAAGTTGTTTATGTATATATTATAGGTACAGGAATTATCATAATTTCAGTAGTGTTATCTTCAGCATCAATAATTAGATTAAAACCAAAAGAAATATTATCAAAAATGAGTTAGGAGGAGTTAATATGTCAGTTTTATCTTTAAATAAAATTAGCTATTCATATAAAAATGGCAAAAATATTTTAGATGATATAAGTATTGAATTTGAAAAAGGTAAATTTTATACGATTTTAGGTGTTTCAGGTTCTGGAAAAACTACTTTATTATCATTGTTAGCTGGATTAGATGAACCTAGAAAAGGAGAAGTTTTATATAACAATGAAGATATAAAAATAAAGGGATATGAAAACCATAGAAAAAACAATATTTCGTTAATATTCCAAAATTATAATTTAATTGATTATATGACTCCTTTAGAAAATTTAAGAATAATTAATCAAAAAGCTGATAAATCAATATTAAATAATTTAGGCTTAGGTGATGAAGAAATTAATAGAAATGTATTACAATTATCTGGTGGTCAGCAACAGCGTGTGGCAATTGCAAGAACTCTTGTAGCAGATTCTCCTGTAATATTAGCTGATGAACCAACAGGAAATTTAGATAGTGATACAGAAAATGAAATTGTAGAAATATTAAAATCTAGTGCACATGAGCATGGCAAATGTGTAATAGTTGTTACACATAATAAGGATTTAGCTAAAAAATCTGATGTTATACTTATGTTAAAAAATAAAAAGTTAACACGTGTTAACAAATAATTGAGATGTAAAATTTGTAGCATTTAAAATAGAACTAATTTTATATAATAATCCCCCATTTATTATTAAAATTAATATTAATAGTTAAGTAAAGTAAAAATAATAAAATTAATGACAAAAAAATAATAAAATTAATGACAAAAAAATAATAAAATTAATGACAAAAAATAATAAAATCCCCAATTTATTATTAAAGTTAAAAATCAATATTTAGTTAAAACTAAAAGATAATAATAGAAATAATAATAATCCCCCATTTATTATTAAAATTAATATTTATGTAAAGGGAAAAGAAGAATAATCCCATTAAATTTTTATTAAAGACTAAATAAAAAATTTTTAAATGGCTGAAAGTTAGAAAAATCTAGCTTTTAGCCATTTTTTTATGTATATGAAAGTATAAAAAAATTGAATTTTTAAAGCTAGTTATATCAATGGATTTTAAGATTTAAAACTATAAGATTGATACTACGAAGTTGGTGTGGAGATAGCCAATTGGTCAACGTTTAGGAAAGTATAAAATTTTTTTAAGCCTTAAGGCTAGTTATATCAATGGATTTTAAGATTAAAAACTTTAAGATTGATACCATGAAGTGGGCATGACGATAGCCATTTTGTTCTGTATAGAAAGTAAAAAAGTATTTGTCTATATTATTTATTATTTCAAATACGAGAAAAATATAAAATTTTGAAAAGATATTATTTTTATATAACTTAATTTATAAATATTGCAAAAATAATCTTGTCAACTATTACATTTTTTGGAGTTAGATAAGGCTTTTTTTAGAATAAAATAAATAATATATAAAATAATTTAAAAAAAAAATAGTATATATAAATAAAATTATGTTATAATATAATTGTGCTTAATTTTTAAACATGTATACGATAACAATTCGGTATACTTTTCTTAATTAAGTATAAATAAAAATATTTTATAGTTATTAATTCAATTAAGTATAATTTTATGAGATAAAATAATTTATTATTTATATCAGGTATATTTTGTATTTTGATTAATGGCATTATTATTTTTTTTCATTAAATAATATAATAATAATTTTACTTTATTTTATAAATACTTATATTTTTGAATTTGTAACAAATAAAAAAATAGGAGGTATAAATAATGGTAGGAATTATTCTTGCTAGTCATGGGGATTTTGCTAAGGGCATTATGCAATCAGGCTCAATGATTTTTGGAGAACAAGAAAATGTACAAGCAGTTACATTAATGCCAAGTGAAGGCCCAGACGATTTTAGAACAAAACTACAAAAAGCAATATCAAAATTAGATAATGCAGATGAAGTATTGTTTTTAGTTGACCTTTGGGGTGGCACACCATTTAATCAGTCAAATGCTTTATTTGAAGAGCATAAAGATAAGTGGGCAATTGTATCAGGCTTAAATTTACCTATGTTAATTGAAGCTTATGGGGCGCGTCTTTCAATGCAATCTGCACATGAAATTGCAGCTTATATTTTGAAGCCAGCTAAGGACGGAGTTAAGGTTAGACCAGAGGAATTAGAGCCAAAGGAGGCTAATGTGAATTCTGAAGCTTCAGTTAAAATTTCTAATGCTGGTTCGCCTGGAAAATTTGAATACGTTTTATCACGTATTGATTCTCGTTTATTACATGGACAGGTAGCAACAGCATGGACAAAAACTGTACAACCTACGAGAATTATTGTTGTATCAGATGCAGTAGCAAAAGATAATCTTCGTAAAAGCTTAATTCAACAAGCAGCTCCTCCAGGGGTTAAAGCTCATGTTGTTCCAATAAATCATATGATTAAGCTTGCAAAAGATGATAAGCATTTTGGTGGTCAACGTGCAATGCTTCTTTTTGAAAATCCAGAAGATGTATTAAGGGTAGTAGAAGGAGGAGTACCTTTAAAGACCATAAATGTTGGATCTATGGCACATTCTACGGGAAAAGTTCAGCCAAATAAGGTTCTTGCTTTTAATCAAGAAGATATTGATACTTTTAATAAATTAAAGAAAGCTGGAATTGATTTTGATGTTCGTAAAGTACCAAGTGATTCTAAAGGAAGTATGGATGAAATATTAAAAAAGGCACAAGATGAATTAAATAAGTTAAAATAATTTAATTAGGTAAAAAGGAGAAGGAATAACTATGGATTTAAATATAATTCAAGTAATATTAGTCATTATTGTAGCATTTTTGGCTGGTATGGAAGGTATATTGGATGAATTTCAATTTCATCAACCATTAGTTGCTTGTACATTAATTGGTTTGGTTACAGGTAATTTAGTACCATGTTTAATATTAGGTGGTACTCTTCAAATGATTGCATTAGGTTGGGCAAATATAGGTGCAGCAGTTGCACCGGATGCAGCATTAGCAGCAGTAGCATCAGCAATTATATTGGTGCTAGGAGGAAAGGGAGCAGAAGGTGTTTCTTCAGCTATTGCAATTGCAGTTCCTTTAGCAGTTGCTGGATTATTATTAACAATTATTTGTCGTACAATTTCTACTGTATTTGTACACTTTATGGATGCAGCAGCTAATGAAGGGGATATAAAAAAGGTTGAAATATGGCATGTTGCAGCTATTTGTTTACAAGGTATACGTATTGCTATTCCAGCAGGATTAATTTTAGCAATTGGTGCTGGTCCAATTAGTTCATTACTTAATGCTATGCCAGCTTGGTTAACTGATGGTTTAGCAATTGGTGGTGGAATGGTTGTAGCTGTTGGTTATGCTATGGTAATTAACATGATGGCAACAAAAGAAGTATGGCCATTCTTTGCAATTGGATTTGTATTAGCAACTGTTTCACAAATTACACTTATTGGACTTGGTGCAATTGGTGTAGCTTTATCTCTTATTTACTTAACACTTTCTAAAAAAGGTGATACAGTTGATGGAGGAAGCTCAAATACAGGAGATCCTTTAGGGGATATTATAGATAGATACTAATAGAAAGGATAGATTAGAAAATGGCAAAGGAATTAAAATTAACAAAAAAAGATCGTATTTCTGTTTGGTTACGTTCAACTTTCCTTCAAGGTTCTTGGAACTATGAAAGAATGCAAAATGGTGGTTGGGCATTTGCAATGATTCCAGCAATAAAAAGATTATATAAGACTAAAGAAGAGAGGTCAGCAGCATTAAAGCGTCACCTGGAGTTCTTTAATACCCACCCATATGTTGCTTCTCCAATTCTTGGTGTAACATTAGCTTTAGAAGAAGAGCGTTCTAATGGTACAGAAGTTGATGATATAACTATTCAAGGTGTTAAGGTTGGTATGATGGGACCTTTAGCAGGTATTGGTGATCCAGTTTTCTGGTTTACTGTTAGACCTATATTAGGTGCATTAGGAGCATCACTTGCAATTAATGGAAATATTCTTGGGCCAATTATATTCTTTGTTGCTTGGAACCTTATTCGTATGGCATTTACATGGTATACACAAGAGTTTGGATATAAGGTTGGATCTAGTATAACTGATGATTTATCAGGTGGGTTATTACAAGATATTACAAGGGGTGCATCTATTCTTGGTATGTTTATCTTAGGGGCATTAGTTAATAGATGGGTATCTGTTTCATTTGCACCAACAGTATCATCTGTTAAATTAAGTGAGGGTGCATATATTGATTGGAGTAAGCTTCCTGAGGGTGTGAATGGTATTAAAGAAGCTTTATTACAACAAGCATCAGGATTATCATTAACAGATGTTAAGGTTACAACATTACAAAATAACTTAGATTCATTAATTCCTGGTTTAGCAGGATTATTAGTTACTCTTCTTTGTATGTGGTTACTTAAAAAGAAAGTATCTCCAATTGTAATTATTCTTGGATTATTTGCAACAGGTATAATATTCCATGTTATTGGATTAATGTAATATGGTTCAATCATTAAATACAAAAGTAGATTTGGTGATTGATGGAACATCTTTTACATGGATTTCTGATTATGGAAAAATAATGATTGGTGATAAGGGATTTGAATTTTATAATTCTCGTGACAGTCATAAATATATTCAGATTCCATGGGAGGAAGTTGATTATGTGATTGCATCTGTATTATTTAGGGGAAAATGGATTCCTCGATATGCATTAAAAACAAAGAGGAATGGAACATATATTTTTGCTTCAAAGGACCCTAAAGAAGTTCTTCGGACTGTTAGAAAATATGTTGATCCCAATCATATGGTACAATCATTAAGTTTTTTTGATGTGGTAAAAAGAGGAGTAAAATCTATGTTTAAGGGAAAAAGTAAATAAGTATTTATTTTAGCACATTCTATATTAGGAGAGTGAAACTATAAATATTAATTTATAAGAATTAAATTAAACTATAAAGAAAAGTAACTGTATAAGAATTTAAGTATACTATAAAGAAAGGTAATTATATAATAATTTAATGTATTATTAAAGAAAAAGTAGTTGTATAATTAATCAAAAATTTAGGCAATAAAATTATTCATGATTATTTTGAGTAATTTTATTGCTTTTTTTTATTTTTAGAAAATATAAAGATATTTGTTTATACTATTTATTATTTCAAATACAAGGTGATATTAATGGAAACTTACTTTTCAGTTGGTGAAATATCTAAATTAACTAATGTTCCAATTGAAATATTAAGGTATTATGATAAAGTGGGTCTTCTTAAATATGCTTATATTAATAAACAAAATAATTAAAGGTATTATTCTGTAAATCAATTTATAAAAATTGATTTATTAAATAAAGCAGTGTAAACTTATGATATTATCATTAAAGGAAGAAATAACAGAAGATTCTATGATGAAAATAATTCAACAGCAAAGAGAAGTGTTGGATAAAAAATTGAAGAGCTTCAAGCAGTTAAGTCATATATAGAGTTTTTAGATTTTAGAATAAAGGAAGTAGAAAAAACAGAAATCTTTATAAAGGAAAATGATGAAAAGTAGTGAGCAAATATAAATATAGATTTATTACTATATAGTTGTGTTATATCAAAATGTTGTTAACAACATTTTGATATAACACAACTAT
>ERZ838225.1494-NODE-1494-length-18033-cov-3.372900_pt1 | contig 18033 bp, 10 predicted proteins | sample MGYA00519684_ERZ838225 | MGnify/ENA primary metagenome ERZ838225 (study PRJEB31850, sample SAMEA3708829) | human gut metagenome | biome: human gut; feature: human-associated habitat; material: faeces | place: China | collected 2014 ...
AACATTCATACAACCACAATTATTTTACTACATATTTCGAAAGAAGTCTACAGAAATTCTTAATAAATATTGTAATATTATGTTTTTAGACATAATAAAATGGCCAACTGATTTTTTTGGGGTTGGCCTATTTGTATTGTTTGCATCTATGAATTTTAGATTCTAAAAAACTTTGTCTACTAGGTTTTCGCCTTCCTTCCACTGAATTTTGAAGTAACTTTACAACAAAAGAGAAAATTTGTTGTAAAGGGAGAATTATTCATGAAAAGAGTTCATGGGCCATGTTTACTGATTCTTTTTCTTTGTTTAGCCGTTATATGGAGTCTGCCGGCCTGCGGAATGAATGCTCAGGCTCAGACTCAGATGAAGGACATAGAGTTTGAAAAAAGAGGCAGATATGCTGAGGAAATGACCGGCAGAATTCCCGATTATGAGGTCTGCGGAGATAAAATGTTAGAACTGATTGAAAACAGCGAGGAACTGTCAGAATGGAAGGATTCAGGAGTTGTTTTTGGTACAGTGGAGGATGCTTTGTCATTTGGCCGTTATTTTTACCGCTACATATATCTCGGAAAACAGGAGATCCGGATGGCGGTGGGAGAGAATGGGGACAGGGCTGTTGTTTATGTGCAGTGTGACGATCCTCACCAGGCTGCGATACAGCATAGGCAGACAGAGGACAGGCTTTACGATATTGTAGCGGAAGGAGCCGGCATGGCTGAAAGAGAGAAAGCCTCATTTTTTTACGAGTGGGTCTATAGCAAGGTGGAATATGACACGGAACTAAAGAGGAAAACGGTTTACGAGGCTGTAATGGAAGGGCGTTCCGTGTGTTGGGGGTACGTCTCTGCATATCTGATGTTATGCAGAATGGCAGGTATGGGATGTGAACCGGTCTACGGCGGGGGTCACGCTTGGAACCGAGTTTGGATTGATGGGGGATGGAAGCATTGCGATATTACATGGGACAAGAGTGCGGGGCTACGCCGATGGAAACTGGTGCCGGAGGCGGAAATGGAGGAGGACCCCATACACAGGACTTTTCTGAAGAAAATGGAGGACTCAGCCAGAGGAGAGTTTCGCCAAAGCGTCAGCAGATGACTGAGTTTCGCAGGGCGGAAAAACGGCGGCGGATTCGAAGAAAAATGATACGGTATCTGACAGTGGCAGGTCTGACAATTGTTGTGGGAATAGGAACTTATTTTTTTGCTTCGGAAGGGGCATCTGTTCAAGATTATATTCAGGTACCGCCGTTGACTGTGGTTTTGGAGAGCACAGAGGCGCTGGGAGGTTCCGAGAAAGTAACAGAGAACGCAGCACCTGTAGATGTACCCAAGGACGATGCAGAAGCCGCAGATGCACTGCAGTTGGCAGATAGTTTGCAGCCAGGAAAATGGAAATGCATTGTTTGCAGTAATAGGTGAAAATGAAGTCCAGGAAGCATACATAGGGGAATTGGCTGTGGCGGCCTACTGTGGCTGTCAGTACTGTATCGGAAGATCAGACACCTATGTCACTTGGTCTGGACGACTTCCGACACAAGGAACGACCGTGGCGGCTGACCTTAATGGGTTTGAGATTGGTGACGTGCTTAGAATCGGATCGGACATATATCGGGTGGAAGATAAGGTGTCGCCTGGAGCCAGGGAAGCATTATGCCTGTATTTCTCCAATCATGCAGACGCCATTGCGTTTGGCAGACAGATACTGCCGGTTTTTAAAATAAAATCTAGAGAGGAACATTTGGGAGAGCCCTTAGGGATTTTTGAAGTGACTGGTTACTGTGGCTGTGAAAAATGCTGTGGATTGAAAGGTGGATTGACTAAGGCAGAGAAAATCCCGAAGGCAGGGCATACAATTGCGGCAGATCCTGAGGTGCTTCCTATGGAGAGCAAAGTGGAAATTAATGATATTGTCTATGTGGTGGAAGATACTGGAAAGGTAGTGAAGGGAAATGTGATAGATATTTATTTCAATACCCATGAGGAAGCAGTGAGGTTCGGCAGACAGAAGATAAACGTTTATTTAGTGCCGTAATTGGATTGCAATGGAAGGATGGGGCTGGCCAATGTAGCTGAAGTTTTGTGAATTGAAAGATTACCTGCTGGTGGTGGAGCCTCAGCAGTTTATATATAGATACAATAGCAGAAAGGAAAGAATGAAATGAGAAAAAGCATGACAGCAATCATGGCTTTAACGTTGTCTGTGGGATTTTCAGCTACTTTGGGGATGGGAAGCGTACAGGCGGCAGAAGGCTGGACCAAGATAAATGAGGAGTGGCGATATTATGACCAGAACGACCAGCTGGTAACCCTGACATGGAAAAAATCAAAGGATTATTGGTATTATCTGTCGGAGGACGGAACCATATTGAAGCATTGTGTGTTCAGGGATAAGGATTCTATTTACTATGTGGATGAAGAAGGGAAAATGGTACAGGACACATGGATATATGCAGATGCAGGAAGTGTTGCCATAGATGGGTTTGAAGAGGGCTGGTACTATTTCGGTGCAGATGGGAAAGGTTACCGGCGTAAGAACAGCAGCTTTAAAAGGAACATTGGAGGTAGTATCTACATATTTGACGAAAATGGGAAGATGTTATCTGGATGGTTTGACGAGGACGGGAATCCCATTGAGGATTCAGACACCCCTTTTGTAGAAGGGGTTTATTATGCAAAAGAGGATGGAAGACTCCTGACCGGGGAATGGCTGGATTATGGGGAAATCGATGAAGGAATCGGGGGTTCCGACCTAGACAGTGAGGTTGCAGGAAGAAACTACACGGATTATGACAAGATGTGGATTTTTTTTGACAGCCATTCAAAGAAGGTTAAGAGCAATGGAGACCGTCTTAGACAAAAGACCATCAATGGAGCCAAGTATGGTTTTGATGAAAATGGCATCATGATTCCCTGGTGGAGTAAGGTGGCCAGTATCAGCAATGCAGATAAGAGTAATCCCAGCAGCGATGTTTCAGCCCGGTATTATTCCGGCTATGACGGTGGGGCGCTTCTGAAAGACAGTTGGTTTTGGATGTATCCATCGGAGAATCTGGATACGGAAGATTACTATGACCAGGAATGCAGTTGGTGGCATACAGATGAAAGAGGTGAGGTATATCGGAACCGTATTCGTAAAATCAATGGACGTTCCTATGCTTTTGACGGGATTGGCAGGATGCAGACAGGTTTTGTCCTCTTCGATGGAAAGTCTGAGTTTGTAGCCCGCTATGAAGTGGATGACTGGAGCTCAGAGGATTTTATTGAAGGAGCTATATATGGTATTGAAAAGTCGGATTTGTACCTGTTTTCTCCGGATGAACTTAACGATGGCTCTATGCAGATCGGGAAGGATATCGCAGTGGAACTGGAGGATGGGGTGTTTCATTTTGGGTTTGCCTCCAATGGAAAAGCGTTCGGCAACCGGAACCAACTTAAAAAAAAGGATGACATGTACTATATCAATGGACTCCGCCTGGAAGCGGATGAAGAATATGGATACGGGGTTGTAAAAGTGAAAGATGGAGCGGATACCTATTATCAGGTGGTGGATGCCCGGGGAAAAGTGGTTGAAGGAACAAAGAAGATTGTAAAGGATAAAGATGGCGGTTGGCTGCTCATCATCCGAAACCGTTTTGCGGCCTGGTGTGGAGATGAAGATAAGCCAAGGTGGAGAAGAGGAGCGGAAGGGACAGGATTCTACCATTATGATAAGGGAAATAAGGAAGACCACTTTGCCGAAGGGCTCATTGCAGCTGCCGATACAGAGCCTGATATTGACAGCCTGCCGGAGGAAGAACGGCTGAATTTTTAAAAGGAGATGAAAAATATACAAAGGAGATGAAACAAATGAACAGCGGCATATATAGATTCTATAAACGCCTGACGGCCATGTTGCTGGCCATATGCATGATAACAGGAATTGTTTTGGGACAGCCCAACATTCTGTCATATGCATCCACGGAGCTGCAGAATGAAAATCTGGGAGATGGGGCCAGCGAGGCAACTGCATATACATGGAAGAATGGTTCTGTGACTGGCCAGGGAGGGGGAGGTAATTCCTGGCGTTTCGACCTTAGGGGCCTGCAGGCAGGGCAGCATAATTATGCTCAGGCCGGTATTAAAACAACTTACAGTAACGGAGGGTATGCAACCTGGTTTCAGGTCGGGACTAATTCCAAACAGCTGATAGGAGGCAATACAAACGGCGGGGTACAGTCTTTGGATTCCTATGGCATAGAGGCGAAGATTGCAGTATCCCCGAGTCCGGATAATAAGTATGTGTTTGTTGATTACTACGTCTATGACAAAAATGGTCAGGGCGGATTAAATGGCAGGACCATAAGAATGGGAACCGGAACCGATGTCATGATTGGAGGCACCCGGGAGGATGACTACGCAACGGTATATAAAAATGACCGGGGTTTTCATATGGTCAACCAGCATGTTAAAACCACCTTTGACTGTATCACAAATGACAGCAGCCTTGGGGTGACGCCTCCTGATACCAGGTGGATTGGTCATTACAATTCCTGGGGAAGCAATGTGTTTAATGAGAGCTCCAATGATGTGGTAAGCAGCACTGATTCGGGAATGGCCTATTCATGGGAGTTCCAGCTTCATCCATATGAGACGGTTCACAGGAGGGTTGCATTTGCTATTAGAGACACCTCCTATTATGTATCAGACCAGTACGGCCAGGACTCTACCAGCGCAGAAGGAACCTACAGCAGTCCTTTTAAAACCATTGAATATGCGCTTAATAAAATTGGAAATAACAAGGGATATATTTATATCATGGATTATCCGGATATTTCGTCCGCCATTGATGTGTCGGGAAACAGCCAAAAGGATATTACCATTGCCAGTACGGATTATGACCATGAGGGTCATCCTATGAATGAGGATGGTGATTATATTAAAACCCTGACGCGCGCATCCGGGTATACGGGCCCGCTGTTTAACGTATCAGGCCCCACTTTAAAGTTTACTGACATTGTCCTGGACGGAAACCATGCGGAAAGTCAGGATCCCCTGATATCCGCTTCATCCGGAAAGCTGGAGATTAACAGCGGCGCTGTAATCACTAACTGCAGCGGCAGTGAGTCTGGCCAGGGAAGCGCGGTAAATGTAACGGGAAGCGCGGGACTGTCCATGAATTTTGGAACGGTTTCCGGAAATGTGTCCGCTGGAAAGGGAGCTGTTTATTACAATGGGTCAGGTGCATTTGAAATCAGAAACCGGAATCAGATATCGGACAACACAACTCCGTCCGGGAAGAAGGCAAACGTATACCTGGCTCAGGATAAATATATAACAGTTATGAGCGATTTGGACACGTCCCAGATAGGCGTTACAGCGGAACAGCTTCCTCTGGCATCACCGGGAGGGATATCATCCCAGCCCGGTCAGGAAGTAAAGATAGCCGTGCCGTCAATCAGTTATCCGGGGGCTGCAGGCTCCTGTCCCTTTGCGGATAATTTTAAAGCAGACCAGGAGGCGGGGAATTCCGGTGTGTATGTAAGCGCGGGAACGGAAATTCTCGGCAATGGGCGGAATGCAGTATTAAAGCGGAATGGATATACGGTGTCCTTTATATATCGGGATTCTGCCACAGGCGGAACTGTGAATGGTGCGCCGGCAAGCATCCCCCTGTCATATGCGGGAGGAGATGCGGTTGAGGTGAACGCGCCCGCCGCCATTACTGGATACAGCCTTACAGGTGTAACCATTGACCAGGGGACAGGCGGCACTCTGAGCGCCCAGGCAGATGCCGGCGCTGTGGATTTTGGCAAGGTAACGGGAACCATGCCGGGCCAGGATGTTGTTATCACGTATGAATATACCAGAAACAGCGGTTCCATTGTATTTGAAGCCAATGGAGGGACGCCGGAGCCTCAGGCTCTGACCGGTTCTGTTGGAGGAAGCGTCAATGCGCTGCTGCCTAATATCAGCCGTTACGGCTACCAGTTTGTGGGGTGGAGTACGGTCAATGACAGGATGAATCCAGATCTCATAAGCGGATTGCCGTCAGAGTTCCCGGAGGACCCGGTTACTTATTATGCAATTTTCTCACCGGACAGTAATGTGAAGTTTGATTATACGGTTGACTATGTCAATGCGGATGGTTCCATCGTATTCCAGTCGACCACGGCCGAGGATGCCTACAGCGTGGAGGCCGAGGTTCATTCGGGGAAGAAGAACATCCATGGCTATACCTGGAGTTTGGCAGATTCCTCCACGAATCCGGCAACCTACAATTACGGTGATGGGCACGGCCCCGTTCCATTCGGAAACTTTAATGGAGGTACCGGTGACTTCTCGGGGAAGATGCCGGGGCAGGATGCGGCCGTGAAATATGGTTATCAGGTAGACCGCAGCAATCCAAATGCGAAATCCGTATTTACGGTTAAATACATGACAGAAAATGGTACGGTTGTCCATGCGCCTGATGTGCAGGAGGTTTTTCCAGAGGATATAATTGCGGCGGCTCCGGCGGATGTTTATGGCTTCCGGTACCTGTCAGGCAGCATCACGGCGGGAACTGCTGCAGATGATACGGACGGGCATCTGGTAAGCGCTGTCCAGGGCAGTTTTGACAGCGATGGAAGGTTTACGGGAACCATGCCGAACCAGCCGGTTGAGATAACGTACCTGTATGAAGCCACGGAAGAGGGCTATGAGTATAAGATTCATTATTTGGATAATGGCACGCAGGATGAAAGGCTGAGAAACATTACAGGACCGGACATCCAAAATGTAACAGCGGATACGCCTGTGACCGCCGAATTTAAAAATCTGTATGGTTATGTGTTCCAGGCTGAACGCTCGGAGCCTGCATCCGCGGGAACCTTTGACAGCAGCCATAATTTTAACGGAATTATGCCGAACGACCGTCTGGCTGTCACCTATCGTTATGACAGAGACCCGTCAAAATGGGCGGATTTGATTTACCGGGCAGGAGAACATGGGAGCCTGAGCCGGGGAAGTAATACATCGCCTGATGTAACGGCCATGGCTGGAGGAACTTACAAAGCTTCCGTGCTGCTCAATGACGGAACAGATGAGGGTGCTGCAGGCAGCTATACATGGAATGACATACTGGAAAAGAGACTGGTTCCTGAAGCGGTTGCAGACACCTATTACCGCTTTGAAGGCTGGTTTATCGACCAGAATGGAAACGGAATCAAGGATAGTGGTGAGGAGCTGCTTTCAGCCGGCAGCCGATTTACAGGTTCGGCTACCGTGACTGCATACTTTGCGGAAGATCCGGACCAATGGGTTGATATTCATTTTACAGCAGGAGAGCATGGAACCATAGATGCGGGGGAAAACGTAAATCTCCATATCCAATACGACCGTACCTGGGCCGACATCACGGGAAATCTGCCCGCCTATACACCGGAGGTCAATTATCTGGTTGATGGTTGGTATGATGGCGGAGCGCCTGTGGAAGATGACAGCAGACTTGTGAATGGAAATACCTATACCATACGGTTCTATCCAGACCCGGCAGTCTTTGGTACAGATGTGGCGGCGCGGGATGCATCAGCAGGTATTGATACGCAGGGAAAAGGCAGGATTACAGTCTATGGGACAACCCAGGGATATCAGTATATTATTACGGACATGGAAGGAAATATAATAGATGTGGTACGCGGGAATATATCAGGACGGGTATATTTTGAAGACCTGTATCCTGGTACGCGGTATTTAATATATGAAGCAACAGGTACGACACAGGCACAGACCGGGCGGCCCATAAACAGTGTGACTGGAATTATGAGCAGTGCGACTGAGGTTCTGGTTCCGGTAGTGGAGACCAATTACCAGGTTCTTTACGATGAGGAACATGAGGGGAAGACTGTTTTCGTGATTAAGCCGGCGGATTCGGATTCCGACTATGCCATTTTAGATCAGGACGGAAATGTGGTCGCAACTCCTGAGACGGGAGATGGGGGATGGCAGTCAGCCGGAGGCAGCCAACCGGCAAGCCTGACCTTCTCCGGACTGGATTACAATGAGGAGTATGTGGTAGTGGCAAGGCCTCATGGGTCATCCGGCATCACTGCGGAAAGCAAATTGGAAGACGGGACTCACATCAGCACAGATCCGGGCGGCGAACTGGATATTCCCAACTATATAGTGGAGGCGATTAATGGCCAGGTCCACTCTGTTGATGGAGTAGAATTAGATATCCCCAGATATGATGAGGTCCATAAAGGCGATGAAGTGGTGCTTCACGCGGAAGAAACCGATGGAAATGGACAGAATTTCCGGTACTGGAAGGTGACAATCGGGGCAGTTCCTGGAATGACAGAAACCATACGCCGTCAGGATGTGACATTTACGATGCCGGATTCCAACGTGGTTATGACAGCTTATTATGAGCGTGCGTCAGCGACACCCAGCAATGCAACGGTGACGGATGAAGTACGGGGAGGTAATAAGCATGAGATGGCTCTGGACCCCAATGAAATTGAAAACCTGGAGGAGGAGCTTACCACAGACGCAGACCGGACCCTTATGGATGTGAACCATGCAGATGTGACCTATAAGGTAGTATATAAAAAGACTGTGGTAAAGGCGACTGAATCCAATGCAATTAAACGTTCGTCTTATTATGACAGTGACCATGAAGAAGCGTACCATGGAGCCTGGGGATTGAATGTAGATATTGAACGGTATGTGAACGGGCGGAGAGTAGGGGTAGCTTCGCCATCAGAAGCAACATTTAATACATATGTGCAACTGGATAAAGAAGATGTAGACATGATGGACTATCAGCTGTTTGCTATTTCCGAGGATCCGGATGATGGGGAGCTGATAATTGATTCGGTTACTATGTCTGATGATCCGGAAGAGACCGGCGGTTTGTTTACATTTACGGCTCAGGCCGGTATGAGATATGTGCTCATCTATTCCAGGGCATACAGGATTTATTTTATCAATAATAAAGAAGAACCAAAATACCGTTATCATTTTAAAGTGCGCCGGGGTGAGGCACCAGGCAGTGGAGCGTATTCCTTTGAATACAGCCAAGTGGAGATACCAATCGATTCATTCATTAATAATGAGGGGATTGAATTTAATTATATTGGCTGGAGTTACCGGGAAGACCGGCTGAAGGAATTTGACCCGGACAAGGAAATCAAGAGGAAGACGTATGTATATGCGTTTTACGATGACAACAGCGGTGAAGTGAATGATGCCAGGAAACAGCTGGAGGATGCAATCAAAGCTACAATCGAAAAATCAGACGATTATTTCCTGACGCTGAAGGAGACGGAAAAGATAAAGGAAGCCATAGAGGAAGCCTTGGATGTATTCGACAGAACGGGCCCCCGGGCAACTCTTGATGAACTTTTGGATGCCCTGGACCGTTTGGAGGAAGCCTGCGAACCTTTCGATAAGATTCTGGAAGACCGGTATGATCATTATGACAAAATCCAGAATGGAGGAAACAGCGGAGGTACATCCGGCGGAGATGGCTGGGGCAGCGGAAGCCATGGCGGTTCAGGAGGAAGCAAAGGCGGATCGAAAGGAGGAGGTGGCAGCGCTAGGTCTGTCAGCACAGGCGGACCTGTCACAACTCCGGCGCCTTATGTTGCGGAAACCAGTAAAAGTTATGTAGTTGGAACCAATGGGAACTGGGAATTGGTTGATGCGTCCAATGATAAATGGGCCTTTGTGCTTAACGGGGGTATACGCCTGACCAGCATATGGGCAAAGCTTGATTATGCCAATGGTGATGTGAATAAGAATGGTTGGTATCATTTTAATGCGAATGGTCTTATGGATTACGGTTGGTTCAGGGACGAGCATATGAACTGGTATTACTGTAATGCGAAAAAAGACGGCTGGCTGGGAAAGATGAAGACAGGATGGCATTATGATGAGGTAGATAAGCATTGGTATTACCTGGATTTGATTACAGGCCAGATGGTAATGGGATGGAAGGAAATTGAAGGAAAATGGTATTTCTTTACACCTCAGAATACGGCACAGACATACTCATATGACCGCAGCACCGGGAAATGGGTGTTTATGCAGAATCAGGAAAGGCCGCTTGGCTCCATGTACAGCAATGAGAAGACACCGGACGGCTATCAGGTAGGCGCTGATGGAGCTTTACAATAGCAGGAGGTTTTATGAAAAGGACAAATAAGATTAAGGCATATCTGGCCCGTGTCTTGGCCGTGGCCATGGTGATAACCATGGCCGCGCCTCCGGCGCCGGCGTATGCATTGAGTTACGGGGATCCGGCAGTCATTCGGTTTGATCCCAAGGAGGGCCCGGATTTATCACATTCAAACTATATGAATGTTCCCAGAGATGGAAACCGGATTACGTATGCTACCGGACGAGCTGGTCATCCACTGGCTGAAGCAAGTGATTTCAATGGAATTGCCGTGGAAAATCTGGGTTCTGGTGACAGGCCGGTGCTACCAATATTTGACGCGGGTTTGAGCTGGCCGGGATATACCTTTGACGGCTGGTATAATGCAGATGGCAATAAGATACTGTATCTGCCCTTTGCGTTTCCTTACAATTCAACCACGGTGTATGAGGCACGCTGGAATGGTGATGCGTCCAGTCAGTTTGATTTTACAGTCATGCATTACCGGGACCTGGATGAGGACAGAAATGGCAGCATGAATGGAGAAGACCCGAATGCATGGCCCGAAGCCGGTGACGGCCAGATATATAAGTTTTTTGATGATGGAAGCTGGACAACCCGGGTGACGGCCAATACAGCAGTATCTGCCACCTACAAACGGGATATACCGGGATACAAGGTATCTTCTGTGATTATTAAGAACAACAAAACGCGCCGTTTTGATGATCCTTCAGGCCATGGAACACTGGGGGAGGCCGCGACCATTAATGAGTCTACCCGGTCTGTTCGCGGAAATATGCCCAATGATGACTTGACTGTGGCATACAGATATGAGCCTGACAGTTCAAAGAAATTTGCCCTTCGTGTAGAATATGCAGATGGGAGTGGCCGTGCGATCCGTACTCCGGAAAGCTATCTCTATTCCGCGGAGTCGCAGGTTTCTGCTGCACCGGCACAGATTACGGCTTATACCCTTACCGGCGCTCAGATAAAAACAGGCAGCGGGGATATAGATGATTTGTCGGGAAGAGGGATATATTCGGCGCAGACAGCAGGATGCACATTTGATGCCCAAAAGAACTTTACCGGAAAGATGCCCAATCAGCCGGTAACCGTGGTATATACTTACGAGATTGACCCTTCTTATGTAACCCATGTAACCATTAACCGGATAGACAACCATAACAATGTGCTGGCTGAGCCGGAAACAAGGGAGGTGTCTCCTAATGAAACAGTGACGGTAAATGTAGAGCGAAAAGCCGGGTATACGTATCCGCCTAACATTGGATGGAATGGAACTTTTACCGATATCAGTATGGACCAGACAGCATCCACGCTGAGTTTTAAAACAGACTTTACAGGCGGCACTGTTACGGTTACCTATAATGAAGATCTGAATGATACAGCACATTGGGCCAGGATAAACTATTACAACAGCGAACATGGAAGTTTGTCAGGAGACAGCAGCCCGCGTTCCTTACGGCTTGGCACCCACTCCATTGATACAATCACAGAAGGGATCACGCCATCTCCTGAACAGCACTATATGTTTAACGGTTGGTATAAAGCCAATGCTTCCGGTACAGGTAAAGTAGGAACCGTGTTGACCGGAGATATTGAACTGACCGGAGACCTCAAACTTTACGCGGATTTTGTGGAAGATCCGGGACAATGGTGTGATATAAGATTTGAAAGCGGAAGCCACGGCTCTATTTCAGGAACCAATTCCATGCATGTGCCGAAAGGGACTCTGTGGTCTCAGATTTCCCTGCCCCAGACTACACCGGACAGTAGCTATATGTTTGCTGGCTGGTTTGATGAAAACGGGAATCAGGTTACAGACCCGAATATGACGATTCTGGCGGATCAGACTTACAGGGCACGCTTTACACCTGTGGGAGGAGATGATGGAATCCTGTGCATTCCAGATGGAACAGGAACGATAGGAAATGACGGGATAGGTAAGATTGAGATAAGCGGAGCAAATGAGGCCCGTAAATATGCCCTGACGGACAGTGATGGACGGCTTTTGGCAGTGATGACAGGGGAAGAGCTTGGCAGCGGCTGCTTTGAAGAACTGCCGCCCTGTGACAGCTACTATGTGTATGAGATGGCGGAAAGCGCAGCTCCTGTTGTTGGAGACCTACTGACAGATTCAGTAGACCCATCCTTAATAAGTCAGCCGGCCCGTGTCATGGTACCGGCTATTGGAGGGAATTATTCTATAGCGGATGATACGACAGAGGGACGAAAGAAGATTGTTATCCGCCCGGCAGGAGAAAATACTGTGTATGCGGTTCTTGATATGGATGGAAATGTGGTCAGTCAGGATGGGAACGAAGACGGATGGGTAAGCCCGTCCGGCAGTCCGCGGACAGTAGAACTTGCAGGACTTGAACCAAATGTATCCTATATCATCGTGGCCAAACAAGCAGATAACGGCGATGCGCCTTCAGACCGTGTGATAAACGGGAGCCAGGTAATGGTAACAGGCACTTCGCAGCAGGATCGTGTGTATACCTTCCGTTTGGTGAACGGAGGTTATGTGGAATCAGTGACAAGAAACGGGGAAGCGCTGGATGTGGAAGAACATACAGATGAAGTCCTGGTAAAGGCAGGGGACCAGATCAGGATATCTGCGGAGGATATGAATCCTTCTGGGCAGTCATTTAAACAATGGGAAGTACAGATTGGTAATTTGCATATCTCATACCTGACCAGAAGAAATCAGACCGTGGAAATGACAGCGGGAGATGTAATCCTCCAGGCCATGTATGAAACGCCTCCTGTAGCGACTGCCTCCAATGCAACGGTGGATTATTCACCCAAAAACGGGATATTTGCCCTGAACAAATCAGATGAAGCACTTCAGGAATTAAAGGAAGAACTGGTTGATAACGATGAGGATAGCACAGCGCTTTCAAACGGGCAGCGGATAGCTTATACAGTTAAGTTTGACCGACATGCACCGGTGGCATCTGCTTCGGAAGCTGTGAGGCAGGAAGTGGATGACGGGGAGAGCGTTAAGACACCATGGAGTCTGGATATCGGACTTACACGAAAGGTGGATGGAACCAATAAACCACTGGTGGAGGATGCAAATCTGACTCCAGCAATTAAAGTGTTTGGAAAATTGGACACCAGTCTTTTGGGAAATCTGGAATACAGGTTATGGAAAATTAATTTTGGAGAGGATGATGGTGATACGACCTGTGAAGAAGTCCTGATGACACCTGACCCGAATGAAAATGAAGACTTTACTGGAAGCTTTGCCTTTGAAGCTAATATCGGTGATACTCTGGTATTTAGTTATTATAAAGCGTATGAAGTGACCATCATGGATACCGGAAGGGGGCAGGTTCATACATTTAAGGTAAGGGATGGCAGGTCCTTGGATGATACGGAAGACTATATGGATTTAGATATTCACGAAGGCTATACGGATTCCGTTACAGGCATAGCGTATGAGTTCACAGGCCTGTCGAAACGCCAGTCTGGAGGAGGGATGTATGATACTTCAGATCCAGTGACAAGAGATTTGGAATTATATGCTGTCTATGAGCCGGAAGACGATACCCAGTGGCAGGAAGCAAAAGAAAGGCTGCAGGAGGAGATTAATATCGCCAATGCCCTGAAGAATAATGGGTCTGTAAGCGCAGAAGACAGAGATGCCCTTACAGAGGCTGTGAATGAGGCTGTTGAAGTGCTGAACCGCCTGCCCAGACCTTCGGTTGATGACCTGGAAAATGCCTTTGATACACTGAAAGCACTGGTAGACAGTATTAGCAGTGGCGGAGGCGACAATCCCGGCGGAGGAGATAACCCTGGCGGAGGCGACAATCCTGGCGGAGGAGATAACCCTGGCGGCGGCAGCTCAGGCGGCGGCGGCTCGGGCGGCGGCGGCTCAGGCGGCGGCTCAAAAGGTTCTTCTGGCGGAGGACGTGGACCGGGTAATAGCGGTGCAGAAAACGGTTACCGCACTTATTTGGAAGGAACCGATGGCAGATGGGATAACCTTGACCTGATTAACCATAAGTGGGCATTTGTATTGAACAACGGAGCCCATATCAAAGACAGCTGGGCCAATATACGATACACACATAATGGAAGCAGCCAGATTGCCACCTATCATTTTGACCGTGAGGGTATTATGGACAGTGGCTGGTTTTTGGACCAGGATACAGATAACTGGTATTTTCTGTCCAATGTACACGATGGCTGGTTTGGCCGAATGACAAAGGGATGGCACTATGATGATGACGATGGCAGATGGTATTATTTGAGTCCGTTTACCGGAGTTATGCTGATGGGTTGGCAGAAGATTGACGGAATATGGTATTATCTGACCGCTGATAGCCAGCAGAAGACCTGGACGTTTAATGAGGGATCGAAACGATGGGAATATACGAATCAGAATGGCCGTCCATTGGGGTCTCTGTACATAAATGAGATGACACCAGATGGATACCAGGTTGATGAAAACGGAGCCTGGACTCGGGAAACACCTTAAGTGATATTCAATTCTGCCCTGTAGTGCTGTGATGGCATTACGGGGCAGAATTATCCTACGCTGTTATGCGATGAAGCATATGAAGCTATGACCGATGAAAGGAATATGATGAGGGATGAGGTGATCGATATGGAAGAAAGCGATTTTTATACACTGGTAAACACGGACCGTATGGGTATATTTCTTATTTGTATTAAAAATAAACAGGGGGAATTAAGTGGGGACATTGTAAATTTTTATTTAAAGGAACCCGTGGCATTTACCGGCATACTAGATTTGGGACTGAAAATAGATACATTATGCGCGAAATTTCAACGGCCTATGGCGACAACAGAACCAAGGTTTTTGAACGCTTATATGAAAAGAGCATATGAGAAGCGGGAACTAGACAAAGAGCATATTCCAATGAAATACTGGACAAAGATTCAAAATATGGCTAGCTTTATGGCTTTAGGTATAAGCGCGTGTGAAACATTGATTATTGAAATTCATCAGCGTCAGTTTTCCAGTATGCAGGGACGCATAAAAGGAAAATGCAGCGGCGGAAACGGCGTTTCATTCCGCAGCGCATTAGAGCTGATGAGAATGTTGCGTGAATATGAGTATATGCGAAATGAAAAGAATAAGAACGGAGGTTCTAATGGGAATACCAGAAAAGAACAGGAAACAGTAGAGACACCATGATGAATAATGGCTATTTATAGTCATATGTAAAAATAGGATGGGACTGTATTGTTTGGTTTTCATAAATAGGATACAAGAACTATGGCTGATTCGTCAAAATACATCGCTTTGAGCAAGGAGGGGGATTTTTAATGAGAAAAGACAGATTTAATATTTGTATTTCTTTTTATGCAGTGTTGGCATTTGTATTAGCAATTTTAGGACAAACTTTATTATGCGGTATGTTGCTTGGTTTTGTTATTGTGATTCAAAAGGATGAATGGCTTACAAAGCAGGTCATGCAGGCATTTTTTCTTGCTCTTGTGGAAAGTATCATATCATGCGTAACGAATATTTTTTCAGGGCTATATGCTATACCTATCTTAGGAATTGCTTTCTCTGGAATCGTTGGTCTTATCAGCGGCATTCTCTCTTTTCTTTTGTTAATCATTGGACTTATCGCAATAGGGAAAGTATCAAAAGACTCAGATGCAAGAATTCCCATAGCATCTAAATTGGCAAATAAGGCATTCGGTCTGACTTGTACGATACAATATAAGCCTGCTTCAGATGCATCTGTGCAAGAGCCAGACACCTCAAACGATCATAAAGACTAAAATAATCAAATGTTATAATCCGGCTTCTTATGGAGTGGTAATCAGAAGTGACGGCTCCAAGCCAAAAGAATATGTTGCAAAAACAGAGGTGTGTAGGTTGGAAGACTAACCGGTCAGGAAGGAGTGCATGCAGTGATTGAAAATCTTTACATAAGAGGTATGGTTTATGCGGTGGAAATCTACAGGAGAGGCAGAAATTAATATAGGGGTGCTTGGAAGCAGGAATGATGTTTTGTGGGAATTCAGAGATTTTTTGATTTGTCTTGACGCTGAATCAGATTACAAGATTAGCATGATGTTGGCAAAAAATCGGGAAACTCTTCTGCGAGTGATGTCATTTGTTCCTGGAGGATTTGACATCATAATTGTGACAGACCATCTGCCTGGTTTCGTTTATTTGGAAATGGCAGAAATGGCATTTGCGTTTAATGCAGAAGTGAAAATCCTGTTTCAAATGGATAGGGGCATGGAATTTTCAGATAAACTATACCCACATGCATTATTTGTGCCTGGCAGGGAACAGCTAAAAAGCTTAGCGAAAGAAAAAATGGATGATATGATAACAAAAAATAGTGAAAAAGGAGCAGCAAAATGAATAGGGAGAACTGGTTGAAAAAATTTCTGAGAAAAGAGAACATCCACTTCCGGAAAAGAAACATTTCAAGTGGGAACATCCGGGGCTTGGCGAGGGCGGCAAATATCATGAAAAAAGCAGTGAGCATCCGCTTCCGGACGGCACGGTACTGACTTATGCTCTGGTCGGAAACCAGAACTGTGGAAAAACAACACTCTTTAATCAGCTGACCGGCTCCAATCAGCATGTCGGCAATTTTCCGGGCGTAACGGTTGACCGGAAGGACGGTGCAATCAAAGGGCATCCGGACACACTGGTCACAGACCTTCCGGGCATTTATTCCATGTCTCCATACAGCAGTGAAGAAATTGTTTCCCGGAATTTTGTTTTAAATGAAATGCCAAAGGCGATCATTAATATCGTGGATGCCACCAATATTGAACGAAATCTGTATCTGACCATGCAGCTACTTGAAATGAATATCCCGATGGTTGTCGCTTTGAATATGATGGATGAAGTGACCGGAAATTCCGGTTCAATCGATATCAATGGCATGGAGGCTTTACTCGGTGTACCGGTCATCCCGATCTCTGCTGCAAAAAATGAAGGTGTGGATGAGCTTGTCCGCCATGCCCTTCATATTGCAAAATATCAGGAACGCCCGACCAGACAGGATTTCTGTGATGAGAATGACTATGATGGTGCCGTTCATCGCTGCATCCACGCTGTGATCCATCTGATTGAAGATCACGCCAGGCGTGCAAAACTTCCGGTACGTTTTGCAGCAAGCAAAGCCATCGAAGGAGACTCTCTGATCCTGGAGCAGCTTGCCCTTGACCAGAACGAAAAAGAAATGCTGGAACATATCGTGCTGCAGTTGGAAAAAGAACGCGGTCTTGACCGCAATGCTGCCATTGCTGATATGCGTTTCTCTTTCATTGAAAAAGTATGCCGTCAAACCGTTGTTAAGCCAAAAGAAAGCAAGGAACATATCCGCAGCCAGAAGATTGACCGTATCCTTACTGGAAAATATACTGCCATCCCATGTTTTGTCGGAATCATGGTCGCTGTTTTTTACCTGACTTTCAACGTGATCGGTGCATGTCTTCAGGATCTTCTTGCACTCGGCATCGATGCACTGACAAAAGTAACCGATCATGTGCTGACTGCCGCAAATGTCAATCCGGCCATTCACGGACTTGTGATTGACGGAATCTTTTCCGGCGTCGGCTCTGTTTTAAGTTTCCTGCCGGTTATCGTAACCCTGTTCTTCTTTCTTTCTTTAATGGAAGACAGCGGATACATTGCCCGCGTTGCTTTCTTTATGGACAAACTGCTCAGAAAAATCGGTCTGTCCGGCAGAAGCATTGTACCGATGCTGATTGGATTTGGCTGTACCGTTCCGGCTGTCATGTCCACCAGAACACTTCCAAGTGAACGTGACCGGAAAATGACCATTCTTTTGACTCCGTTTATGAGCTGCAGTGCCAAACTTCCAATCTATGCATTTTTTACTGCAGCATTTTTCCCGGATCATGGAGCTTTGG
>ERZ838225.1501-NODE-1501-length-17962-cov-9.921651_pt1 | contig 17962 bp, 17 predicted proteins | sample MGYA00519684_ERZ838225 | MGnify/ENA primary metagenome ERZ838225 (study PRJEB31850, sample SAMEA3708829) | human gut metagenome | biome: human gut; feature: human-associated habitat; material: faeces | place: China | collected 2014 ...
TACAATTTACTTGTCGAAGGGAGGTATCAAGATGATGAAAAAAATAAAATGGGAAAACATCCTGCTGTTTTTTTTAGAATTGTTAGTAAATATAGCAACTGTAGGCGTCGCGATTTTATTAAATGCGTTAATTGATGCAGCACAAATTTCTACTACTAGTGGAAATACCTACTATTTGCAAAAGACTTTACTGATCAGCATTCTTTACGCTGTATGTTTAGGCATACTGATCTTTTTATCCAATCGGTACAAGGCTTACTACATCAAAAAATATTTGCTCGATATGCGTAATTCATTAGCAAAAGGTACTTTACAAGCCAGTATCTCTGATTATGAAAAAACAGGAAATGCATCCTATGTTACCACATTCAACCAAAATTTTTCTATCATTGAAGAAAAAGTGCTACAAAACCGTATTTCCATTTTAGACTCTATTATTTGTATTGTATTTGCTGTTATTCTCCTTTTATACATGAATCCTATTATTGCTGTTGTTTCCATTATAGCTATGTCAATACCCAGCTTATTGCCAAATTTTTTCAATAAAGTACTTGGAAAAACACAACAAATGGTCATGGAATCTACAACAGCCTACAATAAAACAGTCTCAGACCTTCTTAATGGTTATGAAGTGGTAAAGACGTACCATGCAGAAGAGCAGATGCTTCATAAGTTTTCTATTGCAGCCCAAAAATTAGAACGAAGAAAAGAGTATTTTTCATCTTTGATGGCTGGTGTATATGGGGTTACTACGCTTTCATCTGTCGTTGTGCAATTCTTTATCATGGGGTTAGCTGGATTTTTCGCAGTCAAAGGATATATTACGATTGGCAGTATTGTCGCAGTCACTCAGCTTACCGGACAAGTGATTTCTCCTGCCTTCGAGCTTTCTGCAAAGATTAGCGAACTAAAGTCTGCCAGACCTGTATTGGATACTTTGCATACTCTTTCTCATCCTGAAATCCATGAGAAAAAAACAGGACACAAACTCAAAAAACATATTTCACTACGAAATGTAAGTTTCAAGTACGATGACAGAACTATCTTAAAAAATGTATCGGCCACTTTTGAAAAAGGAAAGAAATACGCGATTCTCGGAAAAAGCGGAAGTGGAAAAAGCACACTATTAAAACTCCTTGCAGGATATTATCCGGAATTCGAAGGTGAGATTTGTACAGATGAACTCTCAGTTCTCCCAGACAGACTGGCTATGATCCATCAAAAAACTTTTTTATTCCATGATAGTGTTCGCAATAACCTTACTCTGTGGAAGTCATACACAGAAAACGAAATTTCAGAAGCTGTTAAAAAAGCTGGATTAAAGGAAGTAATGGAACATTTACCCCAAGGACTTGATACAATAATTGAAGAAAACGGCAGTAACTTTTCAGGAGGGGAATGTCAACGGCTTGCTATCGCCAGAGCATTACTGAGTGGAAAAGATATCCTGCTAATGGACGAAGCAACATCGGCATTGGATGAACAAACCACAAATGATGTAGAAAACAGCATTTTATCATTGGAAAATATCACATGTATCAGCGTGACTCACAGACTCTCTCGTGAAAATATGAAAAAATATTCAGCAGTTTTGAAAATGGATAATGGAGAATTGCACGAAGATGTTCTATGACATTTCTGCAGAATCAGTAGAAATATATCGAAGAAATCATGTAAATTGTAACCTATTGCCTTACAGAATTGATGCAGATGTGCTATATTGAAAATGCAAAAAGAACAACCGCCCACAAGGGGTTGACCAATTAAAGAATGTACATAGAAAATACCACCCTCACTCGCCAAAGTATCATATCATTCTGAGGGTGGTTTTTCTATAGCTTAAATCATCAGTGACAAATCATGTAAATGAATGTCAGTAGTGATAAAATGAACATTCCAACGGCCATAAGGTCTTTAAAATCAAAGTGATTTTTATTATCGTTCATCAGCACCCCCCATTCTATGTAAAATAGAGGTCATCCACCCTGTAACACGGTTGTTCTACTTGAAGTGTTATCATATTCTTACTGATATTTCAATTCCCTGTTGCCCGTGCAGCCCTTCTCTAATAGCCTGCATTTACTCAAACATCTTCTTATAAAAATCAATTTTAATTCAACCGATCGTTCTCCTTACACAAACACTGCCAGCTTTTTTATGCAAAATCCCAATCCCAAAATCGCCTTTCACTTTCCTCAAGCAAAAGACGATTTTTACGATTTTCTTCTATTGTGCAGTATCCTTTGTAATCAGCTCCACTTCCACCGGGATGGTTTTTTCCACTGTTTCTCCCTGCAAAATCTGAATCGCAGTCTCAACTGCTGTCTCTCCCATCAGATTCGGTTTCTGTGCCACGGTTGCCGCCATTTTTCCGGCTTTGACTGCTGCGACTGCATCGTCTGTCGCATCAAAACCAACCACCAGGATTTTCTTGTTTCCAACTGCTTCCACTGCTCCAAGTGCCATCTCATCGTTATGTGCAAATACACCCTGAATTGCGGAATTTGCCTGCAGCATATTTTCCATAACACTCATTCCCTCAGAACGATTGAAGTTCGCGGTCTGTTTGGAAACAACATTCAGCTTTTTATCTGCCACCAAATGGAATCCTTTTCCTCGCTCGATCGTTGCACTGGCTCCGGAAACGCCCTCCAGTTCTGCTACTTTTGCATTTTCTCCAAGAAGTGATACCATATATTCTGTTGCCATTTTCGCACCTTCCACATTGTCAGAAGCAATGGCACAGTCTACGTCTACTCCGTTTACACCGCGGTCTACTGAAATCACTTTAATTCCTCTTGAAACCGCATCCTTCACTGCCGGTGCAACTGCATCGGAATCCACCGGATTTACGATCAGGACACTGATATTTTTTGAAATCAGATCTTCGATATCGCTGGTCTGTTTTGCCGCGTCATCCCCGGCGTCTACCACGATCAGTTTTTCCCCTTCTGTTTTTGCCTTTTCTTTTGCACCTTCACTTAATGTGACAAAGAATGGGTTATTTAATGTAGAGACAGAAAATCCGATACTTCCATTTCCTGCCGCTTCTCCGGATACGTTTTCTGTTTCTCCGTCAATCGTAATCGCATTACAGCCGGTCACACCAAACACCATAACTGCCGCAGCCAGTACACTTACAAATCTCTTCATTCTCATACCGTATTCTCCTCTCTTATCGTCTTCTGTCAGACAATACCGCGATCAAAATTACAATTCCTTTTACCACATCCTGATAATAAGAAGATACTCCCAGGATATTCAATCCGTTATTTAACACTGCAATGATCAAAACACCGATGAATGTTCCCCAGATTTTTCCACGTCCTCCGTTCATACTCGTTCCGCCAAGCGCTACGGCTGCAATCGCATCCAGTTCATATCCTTCTCCCAGTGTCGGCTGTGCAGAACCAAGACGGGATAACAAGATCAGCCCAGACAATGCTGCCATACATCCGGAAATTGCATATGCTGCAAGTTTTGTACGATCAATATTGACTCCTGCCAGCTTTGCCGCTTTTGCATTGCTTCCTGTTGCATAAATATGACGTCCGAATGTTGTTTTCTGCAATACAAATAAAAAGATTACAAAAATCAGAATAAACAAGATGACCGGAATCGGAATGTGATAAAAGTTTCCTTTTCCTACCACTTTCAGTGTAAAGCTGTCTCCCAGGTTGGAGATCGGTTTTCCATCCATATAGATCATCGTCAGTCCACGGAACACGGTCATTGTAATCAACGTTGCAATAAAGGGCTGTAATCTGCCTTTTGTTACAAGAAATCCACTGATACATCCAAATCCGGTTCCGATCACCAGCGCCAGGATCATTGCCAGTCCCACCGGCATTCCGCCTGAAATAAATCCTGCACACAATGCCGTCGTCAGAGCAAGTACCGAACCTACAGACAGGTCAATCCCGCCTGTCAGAATGACACAAGTCATACCAAATGCGATGAGCCCGTTAATAGAAGACTGTCGAAGCAGTGATAAGAAGTTCCCCACTGTCCGGAATTCCGGACTGATCGCTCCGATCACAACAATTAACAATACAAGCGCGATCAGCGCTCCCAGATCTTGTATATAATTTGCCGCTTTTTTCTTATTCATTGAGATTTCCTCCTGTCGCCAGAATCATAATATTTTCCTGATTTGCCTCTTCTTTGCTTAAAAATCCTCTCACCAGACCTTCTCTTACTACCATTACCCGGTCAGACATTCCGAGCACTTCCGGCAGTTCGGAAGATACCATAATAATCGCCACTCCCTTTGCGGCAAGATCATTGATAATACTGTAGATTTCCTTTTTTGCCCCAATATCCACACCGCGGGTTGGTTCATCCAGAATCAACACTTTCGGATTCGTGTACATCCATTTTGCAAATACAACCTTCTGCTGGTTTCCACCGCTTAAGTTATTACATTCATGCTGCGGTCCAAAACACCGGATATGTAACTCCTCGATCCCCTTTTTGACCAGCTCTTTTTCTTTCTCTCTCTGGATCACCCCGTGTCTGGAAATACGCTTCAGATTTGCGAGAGAAATATTTTTCATAATGCTCTCTTCCAGCATCAGCCCTTCTACTTTCCGGTCTTCTGTGATAAATCCGATTCCGTTTTTCATTGCCTGTTTCGGCGTTTTGTTCTCAATCTGTTTTCCATTCAGAAAAATCTCTCCCGTCACATGCGGCATATTTCCAAAGATTGCCTGCATGATCTCCGTTCTTCCGGCTCCCATCAATCCGGATACTCCCAGCACTTCCCCTGCATGCACTTCAAAAGAAACCTTTTCAAATACGCCCGGACAGGTCAGATTTTTTACTTCCAGAACACGATCACCGATGCTTACGTTCCGCTGCGGATACCGCTCTCCAATCTCTCTTCCGATCATCATTTTGACTACATCATTCATATCTGTCTCAGAAATCTTCTTTGTGTCGATATAAGTTCCATCCCTCAGGATCGTAATCCGGTCGCACAGTTCAAAAATCTCTTCCATCCGGTGCGAGATATACACAATGGAGACACCCCTTTCACGCAGCGCGTTTGCAGCCTCAAACAGTACTCTCGTCTCACTCTGTGTCAGTGCTGCCGTCGGCTCATCCATGATGATCACCTTTGCATTTACCATCAGCGCCTTTGCAATCTCAACCATCTGCTGCTGTCCTACGGAAAGCTCTTCCATCCGCTGTCCCGGATCGATCTCTACGCCAAGGCGTTTCAAGATTTTTTCTACTTCCCGGCGCATTGCTTTTTTGTCACATACACCGCACTTCTTTTTGATTTCTTTGCCGAGAAACATATTTTCTTCTACTGTCAGATCAAATAACACGTTCAGTTCCTGATGGATAAATACAATCCCTGCTTTTTCTGCTTCTCTGGCATTTTTGTAGCAGACTTCCTGTCCGTCCACGATCACCTGCCCCGCATCTTTTGTATAAACACCGGTCAGAATCTTCATCAACGTCGATTTTCCCGCACCGTTTTCTCCCATCAGTGCATGAATTTCTCCAGTACTGAGTACAAATCCGGCATTTTTCAACACGGCATTGTTCCCAAAAGACTTGTTGATCCCTCTCATTTCAATTTCCATAAGCTGCTCTCCTCTCTTAGAAAATACAACCCGACTGTAAAATAATATTTGCATAAGGCGTTGTCTCTCCGGTTCGAATAACCGCCTTGCATGTTTTTGTCATTTTTTTCAGATCACTGTGCAAAACAAATTGTATCTCTGGTTTGAAACCCGTTTCATGCTTTGCAAAAAATTGTTCGATCTGACGGAGTATCTCCGGATTCTGAAGTTTCATCTCCTCTGCCAGTATGATCTTCTCTACTTTCATATCTGCCCCTACTTCTTCCAACACATCCATAAAAGACGGCTGTCCGAATTTTACGGCCAGATCGATCCGTTCTGTCTCATCCGGGATCGGCAGTCCACAGTCTCCGATACAGATTGTGTCCGTATGTCCCATATAAGACAACACTCTGGAAATATCACTGTTTAAAATCCCCTGTCGTTTCATGCTCTTCCTCCCAGTTTTTCCAATTCTTCTTCGACTTCCTGTGCCATCGGCATTCCGCTCTGTGCCCCGAATTTTTCTGTGGATAAGCTGGCTGCCACATTCGCATACCGAAGTGCTGTCTCCATATCCGCTCCTTTTGCTCTCTGCAGGGCAAATGCACCGTTTAACGTATCTCCTGCCCCGGTCGTATCTGCCACATTCGCTTTTCTCGCCGGTACACTCAAGATTTCTCCATTCTTCAAACAAGTAATCACACCTCTGGAGCCCTGTGTGATGATCAGTTTTTCCGGATACTCTCTTAACAAGTCCTCTGTAGAATACTCCTCTCCAAAAATCAGGACCGCTTCATGTTCATTTGGTGTTACATACGTCACTTTTTCGATCACTTCCAACGGAACGTTTGACGCCGGAGCCGGATTTAACACTACCGGAATCTGATTGTCATAACAGAAATCTACAACATAATACACCGTATCCAGCGGAATCTCCTGCTGCAGCACAACCATATCAAAAGTCTTCAGCTCCTCTTTGATCCTGTCAATATAATCTCTGTCCACTTTCCCGTTTGCTCCCGGAACCACGATGATCGTATTGTCATTTTCTCCGACTGTGATCATAGCAATCCCTGTCGGAACTCCCTCTAAAACCTTGATATGTCCCGTCTCTACACCGACTTTCTTGAAATTCTCCAATAACCGGGTACCATTTGCGTCATCTCCAACACATCCGAACATCTCCACTTTTGCTCCGAGCTTTGCCATAGCAACCGCCTGATTCGCACCTTTCCCTCCCGGAATATAATGAAGGCTGTCTCCACGAAGTGTCTCCCCTTTTAGCGGAATCCGCTCTGCGGTCACCGTCATATCCATGTTAATGCTTCCTACTACTGCCAGTTTCATTCTGCTTCTCCTTTCTTTTTCGTCGTCTGACGCCTGATCAGCTCAACATCAAATATATTTTCTTTCTGATACGAAATCTCTTCTCCATGATGGATGATCATCTGTACTGCCAGTTTTCCCATTTCTTCAATGGGCTGGGAAATGGTCGTCAGCTCCGGTGTCATTCTCCTGCTGAACTCAATATTGTCAAATCCGACCAGCTGTACATCTTCCGGGACTCTTCGCCCGTTCTGATGAAGCACCTTATAGACTGCCATTGCCGCCATGTCATTGCTCGCCAGGATTCCATCGGTATCCGGGTATCTGCGAATCAGTTCTTCTGCTGCCGCAAGTCCGGCATCGTAATCATAATCACAGTCGATCCAGACAGCTTTTCTTCCATACTTTCTGCACACATCCTCATATCCCTGATAACGCTGCTGCCCGCTGGAAAACTTCATCGGTCCCCGCAGGCACACAATATGCTGACAGCCGCATTCAATCAGATGCTCTGCCGCAAGTTTTCCGCCTTTGTAATGATCTGATTCGATAAATGCGATTTCCCGTCCCTCAGAAAGCTTTCTGTCCATCACGACAACCGGAAGTCCGCATTCTGCAATCTTCTTTCCGGTCCGATCGCTGTTGGTCATGATCACAATTCCATCTGCCTGCATCTGTACAAGCATCTGAATGTTCATCCGTTCTTTCTTCGGATTATTTGCTGAATTGCATAACAGCATCTTATATCCGTTTTGAAAGGCTTCCTCCTCCACTGCTTTGGCGATTTCACTGAAAAATGGATTTTCAATATTCGGAACGATCATTCCAATAATCTTTGATGATTTCTTAAACAATGCCCGCGCCAGTTCATTTGGTTTGAACCCCGTTTCTTGAATAGCCTCAAGAACTCTTTGCTTCTTCTCCTCATCCACATTCGCTGTTCCATTCATCACTCTCGATACAGTAGCAGGTGAAACTCCTGCAATCTTTGCAACTTCTCTGATACTTGCCATCTTATGTCCTCTTTCTTTTGCTGCTGTGAAACTTTTTGAAACCCGTTTCATATCTTGATTTTATTATAGGCATAACTCCTGACATCTGTCAATCTCCTTTGTACACTTTGGTGGTATTGTATAGATATCTCTCTTTTCTTTTATTCCTATCGCCCAAAAACTCTGCCTTTTTTATGCATAATCCCTATTTTATTTTTCCGCTTCCATTATACTTGACTGTTTCAGTCCAATATTGTAAGATGAGACAAAACGTCAGGGAGGTCAGATATGTTATTTACCAAAGAATGTGATTATGCAATCCGCATCATGCGTGCATTATCTTCTGGAGAGTTAATCAGTGTCTCACGGATCTGCGAGATGGAGCATCTGCCCTCTGCCATGACTTACAAGATTACCAGAAAGCTGGAAAAGTCCGGATTTTTAAAAAGCTGTCGGGGTACCAACGGGGGATATGCGCTCAACTTAAAGCTTGCAGAGATTTCTCTCTATGATCTCTGCGCTGCCATAGATCCGGATATCCTTCTTTTAGAATGTATGAAAGAGGGTTATCATTGTTCTATGAACAGTCCGAAAAATCCATGTCTGGTACATCACGAATTCTGCCGGCTGCAGAATATGCTGGTGCAGGAAATGAAACAAAAATCTCTTGCCGAATTATTTCGGTAAGTGTTTTTTTGCCTTAATCTTTACTATTTTAGTACAGTTTTATCGAAGGAGGATTTTACAAAATGAATCAATGTTATGGATGCAATACATGCAAAAGCGCAGACAAGCCTCTGGAAGGCTTTATCCGCTCGCTTCCGATGGAAACTTCCCATCACCGCGTGGAAGGACAGAGCACAAAATGTGGATTTGGACTGCAGGGAGTCTGTTGTCGTCTCTGCTCCAACGGTCCTTGCCGCATTACTCCAAATGCGCCGAGAGGAATCTGCGGTGCCGATGCCGATACGATCGTAACCCGCAATTTCTTAAGAGCAGTGGCTTCCGGAAGCGGATGCTATATCCATATCGTTGAGAATACTGCCCTCAATCTGAAGAAAACCGCCCAGATCAAAGGAGAATTAAAGGGTCTGAAATCGCTGGAGCATCTGGCGGAGATGTTTGGAATTACAGACGAAGATGTCTATGTAAAAGCAGAAAAAGTGGCAGATGCCGTACTTGCCGATCTGTACAAACCGGAATATGTTTCTGCAGAACTGATTGAGAAAATCGCATATGCACCACGTATTAAACGCTGGAAAGAACTGGGAATCATGCCGGGCGGTGCAAAAGCAGAGGTATTCAAAGGTGTTGTAAAATGTTCCACCAATCTGAACTCCGACCCTGTGGATATGCTTACCGACTGTCTGAAGCTTGGTATTTCCACCGGAGTGTACGGGCTGACCTTAACCAATCTGCTCAACGATGTTTTGCTCGGACAGCCGGAGCTTCGCCTGGCCCCGGTAGGACTGCGTGTGATCGATCCGGATTACATCAACATTATGATTACCGGACATCAGCACACGATTTTCGTAGATCTTCAGGAACGCCTGATTTCAGAAGAAGCAAAGACAAAAGCGCAGGCTGTTGGTGCAAAGGGATTCAAACTGGTAGGATGTACCTGCGTAGGACAGGACTTACAGCTCAGAGGCGCACACTATACCGAAATATTTGACGGTCATGCCGGAAACAACTATACAAGTGAAGCAATCCTGGCAACCGGAGCAATCGATGCAGTCCTTTCAGAATTTAACTGTACTCTTCCGGGAATCGAGCCAATCTGTGAAGAATTGAAGATCCGACAGATCTGTCTGGATGATGTTGCAAAGAAAGCGAATGCGGAACTGATGCCGTTTGAATTTGAAAACCGCGAAGAACAAAGCAGCATTATTATTGATAAAATCATCGAAGCCTACAAGGAACGACGGGGAAGTGTTCCGTTACATCTCATGGAAGAACATGGAAATGACCATACATTAACGGGTGTCAGTGAAGGTTCTTTAAAATCCTTCCTGGGCGGAAAGTGGACGCCGCTAATCGAACTGCTGGCATCCGGAGAGATCAAAGGTCTTGCCGGTGTGGTGGGATGCTCCAACCTGACTGCAGGCGGACATGATGTCTTAAGCGTGGAACTGACAAAAGAACTGATCTCTCGCGACATCCTCGTCCTTACTGCCGGATGTTCTTCAGGCGGAATCGAAAACTGCGGACTCATGACTCCGGAAGCTGCCAAATATGCCGGTCCAAAGCTGCGCGCTGTCTGTGAAAAACTGAACATTCCGCCGGTTTTGAATTTTGGTCCTTGTCTTGCGATCGGCCGTCTGGAAATCGTTGCAACAGAAATCGCCGCAGAGCTTGGCGTAGATCTTCCACAGCTTCCACTGGTACTTTCTGCCGCACAGTGGCTGGAAGAGCAGGCACTGGCTGACGGATGCTTCGGACTTGCACTGGGACTTCCGCTGCACCTTGGACTTCCTCCGTTCGTAACAGGAAGCAAAACTGCAGTCAAAGTACTCACAGAAGATATGAAAGAACTGACCGGAGGACAGGTCATCATCAACGGAGATGCGAAAGAATCTGCTGATATCCTGGAGCAGATTATTCTGGAAAAACGCCAGGGCTTACATATATAGGAGGTGCCGCTATGAGACGAATTATGATCGATGCCTCAAAGTGCGATGGATGCAAAAACTGCACCATCGCCTGTATGCAGGCGCACCGGGAAACACCGGGAACTGTTTATGATCTGGATCTGACGGACATCCGCAATGAATCCAGAAACCACATCGAAAAGCTGCCGGACGGAACCTATCGCCCTATTTTTTGCAGACACTGCGATCAGCCGGAATGCGTGATGTCCTGTATGAGCGGTGCTCTGACAAAGGATCCGAAAACGGGAATCGTATCTTATGATGAAACGAAATGTGGCTCCTGTTTTATGTGCGTTATGAACTGCCCGTTCGGCGTCCTCAAAGCAGATACTGCCACCCGTACCAAAGTCGTAAAGTGCGACTTCTGCCTGCAGGACGGTGCAGAACCCAACTGCGTAAAAGCCTGTCCAAAACAGGCAATCTATGTTGAGGAGGTGTCATTATGATGCATGTTATTATCGGAGTGGGGGCTGCCGGGATCACCGCAGCAAAAACCATTCGCAGCCAGCAGCCGGATGCCTCTATTACCATGATTTCCACAGATGAGCATGTACACTCCCGCTGCATGCTTCACCGTTATTTGAGCCATGAACGTCAGGAAGATACCTTGTCCTTTGTAGAACCTGACTTTTTTGAAACCAATAAAATCGAATGGATCAAGGGTGTTTCTGTAAAAACAGTGGATGTAAAAAACCAGCAGGTTCTGCTTGATAATGACACATCCTGCCACTATGACAAACTCCTGATCACAACCGGTGCAAACAGCTTCATCCCGCCTGTTGGACAGTTCCGTGAGGCAAACAATGTATTCGGACTGCGGCATCTTTCGGATGCTCAGGCGATCCGCCCGCTGGCCGATCAGGCAGAACAGATTCTGATCGTTGGTTCCGGTCTGGTTGGAATGGACGCTGCCTATGCATTTCTCGAGCAGGGTAAAGAGGTTACTGTTGTGGAAATGGCAGATCGTATTCTTCCGATCCAGTTAAATGAAACTGCCGGAACTGCCTATCGGAAATTATTTGAAGAACACGGATGCCGTTTTCTTCTTGGAAAAAAGGCTTCTGAAACGCATATGAACAGCAATGGTTCAATCGACTATGTCCTTCTGGATGATGGCACCCGGGTAGACTGTGATCTGGTCATTGTTGCTGCCGGTGTTCGTCCCGCAGTTGAATGCGTACTGGATACTCCGATCGAAGTAGATCGTTTTATTAAAGTGTCTGACACCATGGAAACCAGCTTTAAAGATATTTACGCTGCCGGAGATGTAACCGGATTATCTGGAATCTGGCCAAATGCCATGAAACAGGGACAGGTCGCTGCTCTCAATATGTGCGGAATCGAAACTGTCTACGATGATCGTTATGCTATGAAAAATACGATGAATTTCTATGGTCTGGTCACACTTTCTCTCGGACGCGGTATCGAAGAAGAGGGAGATGTAGTCCTGGAACAGGAAGATTCCCACAATTATAAACGTGCAATTTTACGAGATGGAAAATTAGACAGTATTTTATTACAGGGAAGTATTGATTATTCCGGAATTTATCAATATCTGATCAAACATAAGATCGACCTTTCCGGTATGGAAAAAGATGTTTTTCATCTGTCTTTCGCTGATTTTTACGGAGTGAAAGAAAACGGCGGATATTGTTATCAGGATCAGGCATAAAGTAAAAGCATTCCTGCATGGATCATTGCTTCTTGGCATATGATTTCCGGCAGGAATGCTTTTTATTTTATTATCTCGCAGATTCACCAACTGCAGCTGCTCCGCTCAATCCGTCTTCACTCTTTTTCTGGTCATAAACCTCTCTGTCTAAAAGCTGCTCGGATTTTGCCACAAGAACTGCTGCTGTTGCCGCACCTGTCACATTTGCTGCCGTACGCATCATATCAACAACACTTGAGATCGGAACCAGAAGTACAATGATCTCTACCGGAAGTCCTGCTGCAGTAAACAGTGCTGTGGTTGTTACTGTGGAGGTTCCCGGAACTCCTACTGTTCCGATGGAAACGATCAGTGTAAGTACAATCAAAAATGCATACTGACCAATGGAGTACGGAATATCAAATATATTGATGGCAAGTACAGCCAAAAGCGTCGGCCAGATTCCCGCACATGCCGGCATTCCCAGGTTTGCTCCAAGGGCTGCGACAAATGACGCAATATCCTCATTGACTCCCAGCCTGGATACCAGCTGTTTTACGCTGACAGGAATGGTTCCCACGCTGGACTGGGACGTAAATGCCACCACCTGTGCCGGCCAGAATCCGCGGAAAAACCGGATCGGACTTAATCCGCCTGCAAACCGGATCAGTGCTCCGTCTATCAGGAACATCTGGATCGCACAGAGTACGTATGACAGTACAAGAACTCCCAGAAGCGGAATCAGTTCTTTCGCACCATATGTACTTACCGCATTTGCGATCAGAGAAAGCACTGCAAACGGTGTCAGATCTACTACAAATTCCACTACTACAAACATCAGCTTATTCGCTGAATCAATGAAATTTTTGAATGGCACTGCCGCCTCTTTCTCTCGTTCCTGTAAGTAAACAAGCGCAACTCCTGCCATGATCGTAAAGACGATAAACGGGACAATCTCCCCGTTTGCTGCATGTGAAACAACGTTTTTCGGAAACAGTCCCACGATCGTATCGAGAAAGGAAGGAACTTCTTTTGGCTCATAATCTGTAGGCAGTGTAAAATTAATTGACTGTCCTACTTTCAGACTTCCCGCAATGATCAATGTCAGCAACGATGCTGTAAATGTATTTGCGACCAGCCAGAAAATACTTTTAAGCCCGATTGTCTTTAATTTGCTGATATTATCCAGTGACGAAATACTGGAGATAATACTTACAAACAGCAAATGAATAACCAGCGCCGAAATCAGGTTTGTATAGATTCTTCCGAAAACCGCTGTCAGCTCCACATGTCCCTTAAATATGATTCCGATCACGATACCGAATACAAGGGCCAGTATTGTCAGTATTCCGAAATCCACATTCTTTTTTCTTCCCAGATAGGACAGCAGTACAAACAGAACTACTGTAATCGCCACTGCCGCTATCGCTAAAACATCAATATCCATTATTTTACTCCTTTAAATGCCGCATCAAGATCTGCGATCAGATCTTCTACTTTTTCAATTCCGATTGAAAGCCGGATCGTGTTTGGTTTGATTCCCTGATCTAACAATTCTTCCTCGGTACACTGGCTGTGAGTGGTGGTTGCCGGATGGATCACCAGAGATTTCACGTCTGCTACGTTTGCCAGCAGGGAAAAAATAGACAGATGATCGATAAATGCCTGGGCCGTCTGCGCATCTCCCTTAATCTCAAAAGTAAAGATAGAGCCGCCTCCGTTCGGGAGATATCTCTTATATAATTCATGGGTTGACTCCGTTTCCAGTGACGGATGGTGTACAGCCTCTACCTGCGGATGATTCGCAAGATACTCCACGATCTTCAGCGCATTGCTCACATGCCGCTCAACACGCAGAGATAATGTCTCCAGCCCCTGCAGGAAGATAAAGGAATGGAACGGAGAAAGTGTTGCACCCGTATCACGCAGGATCACTGCACGGATATAGGTTACAAATGCCGCACTGCCTGCTGCATCTGAGAACGATACACCATGATAACTCGGGTTGGCTTCTGAAATCCACGGATATTTGCCGGATGCCTTCCAGTCAAACTTTCCACTGTCAACGATCACGCCTCCAATCGCTGTTCCATGACCGCCGATAAATTTCGTTGCGGAGTGAATCACCAAATCTGCACCATGTTCGATCGGCCGGATCAGATACGGTGTTGCAAATGTAGAATCTACTACCAACGGAATATTGTGTCTGTGCGCGATCTCTGCCACCTTCTCCAGATCGATCAGATTTGAATTCGGATTTCCAAGTGTCTCTACAAATATCGCTTTTGTATTTTCCTGAATGGCTGCCTCAAAAGATCCTTCTTTCTCAGGGTCCACAAACGTTGTTGTCACATCGTTTGTGAGCGGAAGAGTATGCGCCAGAAGATTGTATGTGCCGCCGTAGATGGTCTTGGATGCCACAATATGCTCTCCCGCCTTTGCAAGTGCCTGAAATGCATAGGCAATTGCTGCCGCACCGGATGCTACAGCCAGCGCTGCCACACCGCCTTCTAATGCTGCAATACGCTGTTCGAAAATATCCTGTGTCGGATTTGTCAGTCTTCCATATATATTTCCTGCATCACGGAGTCCGAAGCGGTCTGCCGCATGCTGTGAGTCGTGAAATACATAAGAGGTTGTTGCATAGATCGGGACTGCTCTTGCATCTGTAACCGGATCTGCCTGTTCCTGTCCAATGTGTAATTGTTTTGTCTCAAATCCCCAGTTTTTAGAATCTCTGATATCTGCCATTTCTATTTCCTCCTTCTTTGGAATCTGTTTCTTTCTTAATTCCTTGTAATCATATTAACATAGTAGGATTTATTTGTCCAATATAGATTGAGAATATCCTGTTATAGATTTATTTTATAGCAGACTCATTGCTTTCTATGGCTGCTTTAACCGTATCCAGAAACATTTCATGTATTCTGTTGTCCTGATCTAATTCCGGATGAAATGCCAGCCCAAACTGTGTCCCGTATTTTACTGCCACGATCCGATCATCTACTGCCGCAAGAACTTCTACTCCTTTTCCAACTTTTTCAATATATGGAGCTCTTATAAATGTCATCGGTATTTTCCCGATTCCCTTCATTTCCTGTACTGTACGGAAACTTCCAAGCTGTCTGCCATAACCGTTTCTTTTCACCGCTGCCGGCAATGTTGCAAAATAAATATTCCGGTCATTTGTCAAATTTTCCGCCAGAAGGATCAGGCCGGCACAAGTTGCCAGCACCGGCAGTCCTTCTTCGATTTTCTGCTTCAATATCTGATACATGTCCAGCTCTTTCAGAAGTTTTCCCTGCACAGTACTCTCACCTCCGGGAAGGATCAATCCATCAAACGGTTTCATCAGGTCCTCTTTTTTGCGGAGTTCCATACATTCTATTCCCAGGTCTTCTATTTTCTTCCGATGTTCCGCAAATGCTCCCTGTACTGCAAGTACTGCGATCTTCATTCTATCTGCCCCTTTCCGCCATCAAAAGTTCTATCTCCTGTTCATTAATTCCTACCATTGCCTCTCCCAGATCCTCAGAAAGCTCTGCCAGCATCCTGTAGTCTTCAAAGTTTGTTACCGCTTTTACAATTGCTTCTGCCCGCTTTCTCGGATCTCCTGACTTAAAAATACCAGATCCCACAAATACGCCTTCTGCACCAAGCTGCATCATCAGCGCCGCATCCGCCGGAGTTGCGATGCCTCCCGCCGCGAAGTTTACAACAGGAATACGTCCGTTATGATGTACATATTCAACCAATTCATACGGCACATTTAGGGCCTTTGCTTCCTCAAACAGCTCATCCTCCCTCATGGAGACCAGTTTTGCAATTTCCCGCTTCATCATTCTCATATGTCTGACTGCCTGTATCACATCTCCTGTTCCCGGCTCTCCCTTTGTACGGATCATAGAAGCTCCTTCATTGATCCTTCTAAGCGCTTCTCCCAAATCTCTTGCACCACATACAAATGGTACCTGGAATTTGCGTTTATTAATATGATAAACATCATCTGCCGGAGAAAGTACTTCACTCTCATCGATATAATCAATTTCGATTGCCTCTAATATCTGTGCTTCAACAAAATGTCCGATCCTGCATTTTGCCATAACTGGAATGGATACTGCTTCCTGAATTTCCTTGATCATCTTCGGATCACTCATTCTGGATACTCCGCCCGCTGCACGGATATCAGCCGGAATCCTTTCCAGCGCCATCACTGCACATGCTCCCGCCTCCTCTGCAATCCTTGCCTGTTCCGGTGTTGTCACATCCATGATCACTCCGCCTTTTAACATCTGTGCTAACTGCTTGTTGAGCTCATATCTTTCTGCACTCATTTGCTGTACCTCCTCTTAATTGCTATCATTTTTATATGAATACTACATTAAGATTGGCTTTTCTTAAATATCCAGTTTTAACGCTTTTAACCATGCCAGTTTTAAAAACAAAAAAGCTACCGCTATTATTTCCAATATTTTTCTACTTCCTGCTCAGCCTCTTGGAAAGAAAGCTGGAACTTTTCCTGTACCTTTGCACACACGCATTCTTTTTCCATTCCCATTTCCTGTAATAATTCTACAGTTGCCTGTCTTCTGCCTTCCCTTCTGCCTTCTTTCAATCCAGTGTTTTTATAAACCGTAGAAAAGTACTGGTGATCTCGAATCGCACGCTCTCTTGCCTCATATTCCAGACGCTTCTCCTCATCCGCACTGATCCGGTTCAAATCCTCATACGCCTTCTTAATATATTCGCTTTTTTCCGCTGCCATTTCAAATTCCTCCTTGGTTTCTGCATTGATAAACTGAAGCCATTTCAGCAGCTCTGTCTCCGGATACTCATATTTTGCCAGTTTCGGGAGTTCCAATGTGTGGATCTCAACTTTATCACTGTACATCTTTCTCCCCTGATCTGACCAGAAGTGAAAACAGGAGTAATATTCTTCATCTTCAAACATGGTAAAATTCAAAATCCCGATATGAATACATTTTTCTAATTTCTGATAGTCTTCTCCTGGTTTTAATTGATCGGTAAACATCTTCCCCAGATAGAACAACGTGCGTTCTGCCCAGTATTCACTAGCTGTCACCTGAATTTCAATGTCAATCTGCTCCTTGTTATTTAACAAAACCCGTACATCCAAAATTCCCAACTTATCATCTTTATCCTTCTGGCGCAAATGGGACGGCAAAATCCTGCTCTCAACGATTTCTCCCAGATCAATTCCAAGTACCGCCGCCAGAAATGCGTTGCGCACCTCTTCATCTTCCATCAGCTCTTTAAAACAGAAATCTACTTTTGGCTTCATTAAAAATTGTGTTGTTTTTTCCTTCTTCATACATGCTCCTCCTTGGTTTCTGATGGAATTCAGAAGATTTCGATGAGCATGTAACTGTATTCTTAATTTTATTATATCTTTTGACACGATGTTTCACAATCGCAAATACAGACAAACTCCATCTATTCTCTTGTTACTATGCACGGTAACGTCTTATCCATCTTTTCTGTGCGTTTATTTGGAAATTATTTTTGAATGGCCTCTTATGCCATATTTGAAAACTGAAAGGGATTCCTTTCAAGATTGGTTTTATTATACTTGAAATTTTGTTGGGACACAATTAAATTTCCATGAATATGTTATAAATTTTTCCGTAAAAGTTACTGTTCACACCGGATGTTAAATATAGGTTCTGAACCGTCATGCTTGCATGTAAGGCAAAGAATCTATATTTAACATCTGGTGGAACCAGTCACCGCCCATACATAAGCAAT
>ERZ838225.1503-NODE-1503-length-17939-cov-25.171494_pt1 | contig 17939 bp, 21 predicted proteins | sample MGYA00519684_ERZ838225 | MGnify/ENA primary metagenome ERZ838225 (study PRJEB31850, sample SAMEA3708829) | human gut metagenome | biome: human gut; feature: human-associated habitat; material: faeces | place: China | collected 2014 ...
ACCATTTTCACAAAGATAATAAAGATCATTTTTTATTTCTTCATCAAATTTACAAACTAATGCTTCATATTGATTGCCAGAAGCAATCACAAATTGAATTCCTTGTTTTAACATTTGTTTATATAAATCATTAAATTCATCACTGTAGGATTTATCATCTCTTAGAAATGTTCCATCCATATCTGTTGCTAGTAACTTCATCTTAACCCTCTACTTATGTATTCTAATTGTAATAACATATTCATCTTCTAAATCTTCTGTTTCTTGTTGAAGTGATGTTCCTGTTTTTTCAATCATTCCAATTGCTTGTTGTAATGTATTTAAAGCAATTTTCACATTTCTTGAAATTGTTTTTTTAACATCAGCTGATGCTTTTTTCTTTTTAGGTTTTGGTTCTTTTTTAATAAGTCTTTCTGTATCAGCTACCGTTAGTTTTTTCTTTAAAACTTCTCTTAAGACTTCTTGTTGTTTTTCTTCATTTAATGAAAGCATTGCTCTAGCATGTCTTTCTGTTATTTGTTTTTGATTTAAAGAAAATTTAACATCATCACTTAATTTTAATAATCTTAATTTATTCGCAATCGTTGATTGTTTTTTACCAACAATATCTGCAAGCTCTGTTTGACTATAACCATATTCTTTAATTAAAGCTTGATAAGCTTTTGCTTCTTCTAATGGTGATAAGTCTTCTCTTTGAATATTTTCAATAATAGCAAGTGTTTGTGTTTGCTTATCATCATAATCTTCAATAATACATGGTATTTGTTTCATATTTAAAGAACAACAAGCACGATATCTTCTTTCACCTGCTATAATTTGGTAAATTCCATTTACTTTTCTTACAACTATAGGTTGTATTAAACCATTTTCTTTAATAGAAGCAGCTAATTCTTCAATTTTTTCTTCATTAAAAACAGTTCTTGGCTGATTCTCATTTGCTTGTATTTTATTAATATCTATATTTTTTAATTTATTATTAAACATGATACCCTCCTACAATGGACTCTTTTTTATTTTAGAAAACATTCTTGGATACTTCTTTGGTGTTTCTTTTACTTTTTTAATAATAATATTACTTCTAAAATCATCATGATTTGCAAGTGTAAAATCATGTGTACTTTCTATTTGTCCACCTAATAATTGAATACCTTTTTTAGCTTCTTTTACTTCTTCTGGTGCTTGTCTTCCTTTTAAAGATAAGAAATAACCATTCTTTTTAACAAGTGGTAAACAAAGTTCATCAAGAATATTTAAACGTGCTACCGCTCTTGCCATCACGATATCAACACTTTCACGATGATCTTTAGCGTATTCTTCTGCACGTGCAGCCACTGCTTGACAGTTATCTAATTCCAGTTCTTTAAATAAATGATTTAAGAAAGTAATTCTTTTATTTAAGGAATCAACGATTGTAATCTTTAAATTTGGATAAAGGATTTTTAAAGGAACTGAGGGAAAACCAGCACCAGCTCCTACATCAATCAAGGTTTGATTATTGAAATCAAAATCAAAAGCAATCGTAATTGAATCATAGAAATGTTTTAAATAAACATCTTCTTTATCCGTAATTGCAGTAAGATTCATTTTTTCATTCCATTCAACTAAGATTTCATAATATTTTTGAAATTGTTGAAGTTGATGTTCACTTACTTCGATTCCTTTTTCTTTAAGTATATTTTGAAATTCTAATTCATTCATTCTTATTCTCCATTATATTTTTGTTTTAAATAAATTAATAAAACTGAAATATCTGCAGGATTGATTCCTGATATACGAGAAGCTTGACCAATGGTAAGTGGTCTAATTTCTGATAATTTTTGTTTTGCTTCTAAAGCTAAGTTTTTAACATCTTCATAATCAATATCTTCTGGAATATGTTTTTCTTCCATTTTGATTTGTTTTTGCGCTTGTCTTTTAGCTTTTTCAATATATCCTGCATATTTAATTAAAATAGTAATTCTTCTTCTTTGTTCCTCACTTAATTCAGGTGCATCAATATAAGGTAACATCATATCATAAGAAATTTCAGGTCTTGTAATAAGTTCTTTTGCAGAAACCCCTTCTTTTAAATGTGAAGAATTGTTTTGTTCCAACATTTCATTGATATCATCTTTTGGGGTAAAACGGATAGTACTTAAACGTTCAATTTCATCATAGATCCCTTTCATTTTAGTTTGATATCTTTGATATTCTTCATCTTTAACAAGTCCAATTTGATGACTATAATCATAAAGTCTTTCATCAGCATTATCATGTCTAATTAATAAACGATATTCCGCTCTTGAAGTAAGCATACGATAAGGTTCTTTTGTTCCTTTAGTAACTAAATCATCAATCATGACCCCAATATAAGCTTCATCTCTCTTTAAAACAAGAGGAGCTTCATTTCTTACTTTAAGAGTTGCATTGATACCAGCCATTAATCCTTGTCCAGCAGCTTCTTCATAACCACTTGTTCCATTGATTTGTCCAGCTGTAAATAAGTTTTTAATAACTTTTGTTTCAAGTGATGGCCATAATTGTAATGGATCGATTGCATCATATTCAATGGCATAAGCATATTTTAAGATTGTACAGTTTTCTAATCCTGGTAAAGTACGAATCATTTGTTCTTGGATATCATGTGGCATTGATGTTGAAAAACCTTGTACATAGATTGAATTCATTTCTTTTGATTCAGGTTCTAGGAAGATTTGATGTTGTGGTTTATCTGAGAATTTAACAACTTTATCTTCAATGGATGGACAATAACGTGGTCCAATTCCTTTAACAAGTCCACTATACATTGCACATTTTTCTAGATTATCATGAATGATTTTATGTGTTGTTTCATTTGTATAAGTTAGATAACATGGTGTTTGTTTTTCAATAGGAACATATTCATCTGTGGTAAAACTAAAGGCTAGTTTTGCATCTGTTCCTGGTTGTAATGATGTTTTTGAATAATCTATACTATTGATTTCAACACGTGGTGGTGTTCCTGTTTTTAATCTTTGAATTCTAAATCCGTAATCTTTTAATTTTTCAGATAAGAATTTTGATTCTTTTTGTTGATCTGGTCCACTAGCATGTTTACTATGTCCAACAAGAATTTCTGCTTTTAAATAAGTACCTGTTGTTAGAATAACAGTTTTCGATAAATAAGTTGTTCCATCATCAAGAATAACCCCTTTAACTGTTTGATTTTCAATGACTAAATCTTCAACCATGCCTTCAATTAAATCTAGGTTTTCTTGTTCCTTAATCACTTTTTGCATATAACGAGGATATGCTTTTTTATCAGCTTGTGCTCTTAAAGATTGAACTCCTGGTCCTTTAGCGGTATTTAACATTTTCATTTGTAAGTAAGTCTTATCTGCTGTTTTAGACATTTGTCCACCAAGAGCATCAATTTCTCTTACAATGATTCCTTTGGCAGGTCCACCAATAGAAGTATTACATGGCATAGACCCAATATTATTTATATTTGATGTGACAAGTAATGTTTTTAATCCCATTCTTGAAGGGGCTAAACTAGCTTCAATTCCAGCATGTCCTCCTCCGACAACTATTACATCATACATATCACTTACACTCCCTTTCAATTCTTTTCCATTGTACACCAACATTGCTTTTTTGACGAGAAAAAAAGATGAGTTTCGTACGTTTTATCACTCTTTTTTCATAAAAAAACAGGATTACCTCCTGTTTAAAATCCATTGTTTTATTCTTTGATCTTTTCCTTGTTCTAAAATATAATCGATTACATTCTTTTTAGATAAAACTTTATTAATGAATGATGAATCGATTTCATTTAAAAACTCAATAATATCTTTTTTACATAATTGATTTAAAGATTTTATTTTCTTTATATCTTCTCTTTTTCGCTTAGCATCTTTTAAAGGATACCCTATTCCAAAAGGTTCTTCAAACAATTGTTGGAGAGTTACTTTTAAATTAATTTCACCAGCCCATCCATAGTTAAGACCTAATGGTAAAGAAGCCACATTACCATCATTGATTCTTCCAAATAAATAAGCATCCTGTGGTGTTGGTAAATAGCCACAAATTAAATTTGGTAGACTATTACAAGCAATCATCATTCCTTGTCCTGAAGAACATCCTGTCACTATAAAATCTACCGCTTGACTTGAAATCAACAAACAAATTTCTAAAGCAATTTCAACATAGGAATAATTTTCTTCATCTTCAAAGCAACCAAAATTAATAACTTCCCCATAATCTTTTGTACATTCATATAAAATAGTATTTTTTTCTATTTGCGACGAAGCTTGAATAACACCTATTTTCATATCATCACCCCACAAAAAAAGTATACCTCGTTTGAGATATACTTGTCATCTATTTCCAAAAATTCTTGCCACTACCAACAGATACGATTTCAAATTGTGTATTATTTGACGTACCACCTTTAAAGTATTTCCCAGCTTCTGTTCCATTAAAAATATCAATATGATTTTTCTTAATAGCTCCGCCTCTATCAACAACAATACCATACGCTGTTGATTCAATACCTAAATTATGATTTGTAATCTTAATAATTGTTCCAAAAGGAATTGATGGATCTGCTGCTAAACAATAATAACTTCCACCATTATAACTTAACTTCGCACTATGACTTCCTTTAACACCAGTTGTTGGTGATAAAGAAATACCTGATGATGAAGTTCCATTTCCTCCTGCACAATCGCCACCATATGTTGTCAGTTTTCCAGTAAAATAAGCTCCAGGTTGAACTGTTCCATGAGCGATAATTGTATCTGTTTTTTCTGCTACAACTTCACTCGATAACAATTCTTTTTTTACTATTTTACCGTTTTCATAAGTGACTTTCACTTTATTCTTAATTTGTCCTTGTTGTCCAGTTTGAACAACTTCAGTTGTAAATAAATGTAAACCAGTTGTTTCTATTGTTTGTGAAGATACATATTGCATTTCTTCTACTTCTTCTTCGTTAATACGATTTACTTGTAATAAATCCTTACTTTGTACAATATAGGACATATCTTTATTAACTGTATCTTTTGCGTTTAAGTTTACATCTAATTCTTTTAATACATTTTTAACAGTATCTTGTCTTACTAAATAATCTTTAGTTTCTTGGCCACCATCTTGATACTGTATTTCAATTGTTTCTTTATAACCTTTTATTTCTTGTGTTGCTCCTGATGTAACAGTTGTCGCCATAACCATTACATATACAACCATAATCACTAATACCCCTTTCAGTCGGGGGTCTGCATCTGAAATAATTTGTTTAATTGTTTTCATTAATTTTCCTCCTATTTAATGCCAAATACTTTTTTAGCATTAAACGTTGTCTGACTTGCAACGCTTTCTATCTCCATGTTCTTTAGCTTTGCTATTTCCTGGGCAATATACACAACATTTGCAGGCTCATTTAAAGTACCACGATAAGGGTGTGGTGTTAAATAAGGACAGTCGGTTTCAATTAATAAATGTTCTAAACCTATTTTTTCTGCCACATCTTTAGGAACTCTGGCATTTTTAAAAGTAACTGGTCCAGCTAATGAAATATAGAAACCTAAATCAATAAATCTCTTTGCCATTTCTACTGATCCACTATAACAATGCATAATTCCTGGATGTCCATTTCTTTTAAGCACTTCATAAGTATCTTCATAAGCATCTCTACAATGAATAATAATTGGTTTTTGATGTTTTTTAGCAAGATCAACTTGTTGTTGAAAAACTTCTTTTTGTTTATCACTAGGAACATCATCCCAATAATAATCTAATCCGATTTCACCAAGTGCTACAACCTTTGGTTCATTTAAGTACTCATCGATGATTTGTAAATCTTGAGTAGTTGTGTTTAAACAGTCGTTAGGTCCTATCCCTACAGCAGCATAGATAAAAGGATATTCTTTTGCAATTTCAACTGCCTTTTTGGAAGACTCAAGATCATAGCCTACAACAACCATCATTTCTACTTGATTGTCTAAAGCATGTTTAATAAATTCATCTTTTTTTTCATATAATTGTTCACTATTTAAATGACAATGTGTATCAAAGTACATAAATCTCACCCTGGTGAATACTAACAAAATATCATAACTTTGTCAAATTTCTAAAAGATTTCATTCATTTAAAAAATATTTTAGTCCATTTTATCGATGTTTTTTTGAATGAATAAAAATATATTTTGTAATATTTTAGGATTTAAACAAATATATGCTTATAAATATGGTATTTTATAAAGGGCTCATTATAATATATGCCCACTTTTATGATTTATGATACTAAAGTATAAATTATTGAAGATATCTACGATATTCTTTTGTAATCTTTGAAAGTCTTAAAGCAATAAATAAGTTTCCAATACCATTAATAAGGAATAAAATTCCTATCACAAAAGCAGAGGAAATGACTGTACTTGGGCTCAAAAAGAACATTGCAAGTCCTGTGAAAATTAAAATTGTAACAATAATATAATCAAAAGTTAAAGAATAACTAACCATTGATTTAATAAAGGTATAAGCTTCAAAACAATAGATGGCACTAATAATGATATATAAACTAAAAATATAAGAAAAGAATGTTGTCATCATTGATATATGTGTTAATACAAAGATACCTAATACGCATTTTAAAATACCACTCAATAATGTATTCTTCATAAAATAAATATCTAACCAACCACTAAAATAATAAATAAAATCAACAATTCCTGTAAAAGTAATAATAATACCAGCAAGTATTGTAATAATTTGAAAAGATTCTTGAGGATTTATTAAAAATAATATACCTATTACTATTGCACTTAAGGCATTAATCCATATACTTATTTTTACTTTATTTAAGGTTTTCATATTCATTCCTTCTTTCTACTTTTACTATAGTCTTATTTATATCAACATAAAATGGACAAAATAAAAGAATTAACCAAAAAAGGCTCCTAATGAGCCTGTATTGTTGTTTCTATTAAATGAAATATTTGTTCAACAAATGGTTTTAAATCATAATCACCTTGTGCTTCTAACCAATCAATAAGAATACCTATCATTAAACATTTATAAAAATGAATAAGTGTTTCTTTTTCTTGTTCACTTCGTAAAACATAATGAGAAGATTGTTTCATAAACATTTTTACAATATGTAAAGCTACATGATTCATATAGGTAATAAACTCATCTTTTTGTGATGAATTATAAAGATGTTGAAAAGCTTTTTTATGTTGATTACATTCTTCTATAAGTGGTACAAGACATGTCATTGGTGAACCAAATTCATAGTTATTTTGAATAATTTGATCTGCCCATGATTTAACAGTATATTCTGCTAAATTAGGAATATCTTGAAAATGATAGTAGAATGTATTTCTATTTAAATGACAGCGTTCGACAATGTTTTGAACCGTTATCTTATTAAATGGTTTTTCCTCTAATAATTGCCAAAAAGCATCAATAATTGTTTCTTTTGTTTTTTTCATATCATTACCTCATTTACCACATTATAACAAAAAAGAAATTGTAGATGAACAATTTCTTTTAAATGAATACTAATGAATATATTCGTATTTATCAATAACTATAAGAACAGTAAACCAATATTTATCTTCTGAAAAAGATATTTCAGATTTATATTTTTTTAAAGTTGATTTTACACTTGATAAACCAATTCCATGTTCTGCCGTTCCTTTTTTACTTATGAGCTGAGGATTATATTTTAATACTGGATAGTTAATCGTATTCTTTATTTTTATATAAACATATTTGCTATCTTGATTTAAATCAATAATGATTTTTTTTGATGGATTTGCTGAACAATTCTCAATTGCATTATCAATAAGATTTCCAAATATAATATACGAGTCCAATTTATCAAAAATGATATCTCCATTGTAGTGATTACATATAAATTGTATATTCTTTTCCTGAAATATTTCTCGTTTTGATGAAATTATATAATCTAAAGAAGATACTCCTGTATTAACAGATGTTTCTAATTTAGTTAAATTTGCTATTTCTTTTTTTATTTCTTTTTCAAAATTCTCATTATTATTTTCATAACAATCTAACAAATATAATAGATGATGTTTCATATCATGTTTTATAGTTTTTAATTTTTCTTCATTTTTTATAAGTCTATGATAATCTTTTTCCTTATTTTTTAATTCTTGTATGATCAATTGATTCGTAAATGTTTCATTTTGTAATTGTATATTTTGAATAAAAAATTTATACATAAAATATACAAATACGTTCAATATGATTAATTCTATTAAAGATGATAGAACAAATATCTTTTTTACAAAGATAGTATTAAAAATAATAATATAAAGAATTAACATCGACGTAATTAATATATCGAATGTTTTATGTATTTTAATTTCAAAAATATACTTTTTAAAATACTTATGAAAAATAAAACTTAGTAATAAAAAAACAACTTTTGATATAAAATTCACCAAATTATTACTATAAATATTATACGTAATCATATAAGATATACTATTAACAGTAACTAATACAAGAGCATTAGAAAATAATAATAATATATTATTGAGAACTGCTACAAAAAAACAAGTAAAGATATCTTTTCTAGAAAGATAATATGTAATTCCTAAATAATACAATATCTCTACAAATAACAATGTGTAATCAGTTAAAAAATGATAATTATACATAATACTAATTATCATTTCTCCTATCCAAAAAATCATAAATCTTATTATATTTTCTTTTGAAGTGTAATCTAATATCAAAAAAATAAACATTATTGAAATAAGTGTTTCAAACATCATTATAACTGTATTAAAAATATTCATACATTTTCTGCCTTTCTAACTAAAAATAATCTTTTTGCTTCTTTAATCATTGACCTACTAATATTAAAACATAGCCCATTTTCATAAATAATCATTCCATTAGAAATCTTTTCTACACAATTCCAATTAATTAAAAATGACTTATTCACTTGAAAAAATATATCCGAATCTAATAATTTATATATTTCTGATAATTTCATTCGCACTTTTATACACGTATTATTATTTTTATAAATATAACAATTATGTTTATTTGATTCACAGAATAAAATGTCTACTAGTTTAATTTGAATTATTTCTCCATTACTCTTTACCTGGATTTTTTTATTTTTTTTATCTAATAGAAATATTAATTCTTCAATAACACGTTCTATTTCTAAATCAAAATGTTCTTTTCTTATAAAATCAAATGGATGTACTTTAAAAGTATCAAAAACTAATTCACTATGATTTGTTACAAAAATTATAAATGTATCTAAGTGCTTTAATTTATATTGATTAGCAAAATCTATCCCATTCATCATCGGCATATCTATATCAATAAATACAGCATCATAATTTTTATTCATATCTATTTTAGATACATCTTGAAAACATTCTAATTCTAATTTATTACAATTTATGATTTTGTTTTTCATCATATTAAGATCATTTTTATTATCATCAATAATTATTACTTTGTACATAAGCTTTCCTCGAAAATAGTATATCAAATATTTTAAACTAAAAATATGCATTATTTGCCTTATTATTTACCTTTCTTGCCAAAATCAAAAAAAATTAGATATTACTGTTATTATCAAATTGGGAGGAGCAAGAATGATAAATTATTTAAGTAACAAATTCATTTCTATATGTCTAGAAGAAAAAATTATAGATGTAGATAGCGATATATATAAATACGGATTTGAATCTATTTTATCAAGTTATTTATGTATAGCGATTGTTCTATTTACGGGTATTTTTATAAAATACAAATTAATAGCATTTTTTTACTTACTTATTTTTTATTTTATTAGAAAATATTCAGGGGGATATCACTGTGATAGTTATTTAAAATGCATAATATGGACGGATTTTATATTCATATTATCTGTAATAATGATTGATAACCTAAATTATGAATTATTAATTCCATTATGTATCGTATGTAGTATTTTTTCGATAAAAAAAGCTCCAATATGTCATTTTAATAAACCATTTACAAATTCTCAGAGAAAGATTTTTAAACAAAAATATTGTCATATTATTTATATTTTTTTATCACTTGGAATAATTTCTACTTTTCTATACCCTCTTCTATCGAAATTCATTTTTGTAATTATAATAATCAATGCTTTTCTCATGAAGAAAGGAGAACAAAAAAATGAAAAAAGAATTACTAAAATTTGTGGCTAAGAAGTCATTATCAGCCGCTAAGTCATCTACTGAAAATACATCTAGATGGCACATGTATGAACCACCATTACCAAAAAAACTAATGAAAGGAATATTAAATTATAAAAAAATAAAATTAAATTATTTGTAACGTTAAGTTTCGCACTACTTATGGCATTTGGAAATGTAAACTCTGTATCCGCTGCTAAATCAACAACAAAATCAACACCATATGGTACATTAAAAGGATTTATATCTCCTTATAATAGTGGATCATCTAAATTGTGTGAAGGTGGTACCACTATTGGTCAAAATGTTAAATCTATCAAAATAAAAATAGAAGCTAAAAAAACTAGCACTGGCACTAATATTGGTTCTACTCAAAACCAACATGCAAATAGTTCTGGTGTTGGAGATACATTAGAATGTTGGGGATATACTGGAACTAAAGTTACATTTTATGGAACACATGATGCTATTCATACAACTGGATATCATGTTTATACATCTACACAATATTAAATTAATATAAATATCATTTTTGATAATTTAATAGTTATTATCAAAAATGATATTTTCTATAATGAGGTTAACTATGAAAAAAATAATAATAATTTTTTTAGTCATATTACTATGTGGCTGTCAAACCACAAATAATCATAAAGTAAAAACAGTTAAGAAAAATCAAGATTACCAACAATTATCAAAATATGAAGTCATTGATTTTAAAATCATAGATCATAATTTAATATTCGTTTATAAAAAAAATAATCAAACATATGTTTATGATTATTCTATAGAAAAAAATAAAGAATTATTAAACACAATGATTTTTGAAGGGCCTGTTAATAAAGCTAAAATACATGTTCTTCAAGATATATATGCTATTCAACTAACAGACACTTTATTCTTATTTCAAAATCATAAACTTAAAAATCATATTGATTTAAATAATTTTTTTGATGAATTTGAATATGATAGTTTAGCTATTTCATCATCTGGTCAATTTATTTCATGTGTAAAAATGAATTATGATACAGAAAGTGTTTTATTATTAGATAGAAATTCTCGCTTAGTTAGCACTGTTCTTACTTTAGATGATACACCTAGAAAATTAAATGCTATATGGGAATTAGCTTTCACAAATGATAAATCCCTTATTTATACTGGTGGAACATATTTAAAAAAAGGTCAACAAACTTCTGGATGTTATGGGGTAATAGATATAGATCATCAAACTTATAGTTTATATAATAGTCCCCAAGTTACTTTAAGTTCTTTTAAAGATAAAAGTATTATTCATAATCAAGATGAAGGCTATGGTGCTAATAAAGATAAGATTGCTGTTTATTATGATAATGGATTTAATGATTTAGAATTTAATTATGAAAATTCTGTAAATTGTTATTTAAGTAATGGAAAGATTATTATTACAGAAAAAGGAAGTGTTGATGATTGGAAACCTTATATTATTTTCAATAATGTAAAATATGATTTTAATGAGCTAGATAATATTTTATTTGCTGAATATGTTGATCACCAATTATTTATTATAGGTAAACAGAATGAGAAAACTACTTTTATAAGAAGAGAGGTAACAGAATGAAAAAAATAATACTCAGTATGTTTTGTATATTTTTACTTGTTGGATGTAGTACCAAACAGGAAAATATAACGATCAAAAAGAATAACAATCAAGAAACAGTTGATTTAAAAGTAGGTTTTGGATTGCATCATATTGAAGATGGTTATAGTTTTGATGGTAAAGATGTAGATATTAATTATGATTATGAAGTTGTAGGTAGAGATGCAAATTTTGGTTTAATGATATTTATTAATGGTATTCCTCAAATGATTAAGCATGAAGATAAAGAAAGTTTAGTCTACACATTTAAAGGAAAGAAAGACACTAATAAAACTGAGCATGTTTCTATTATGCCTAATACTGGTAGTAAAGGTGATCATCTTTATATGCATGCTTTTTTAATAGCTGATTATGAAATTGTTGATTCTCTTAAACAACTTACTAATAAACAACATATGATGGCTTGTGGTACTACTTTTATTGATATTCATCAAGATACTGCTAATAATCCTATAGATTTAAATAACAATTATGATTTAATTGATTATACATCTGATTTATTAAAACATGATGAAGAAGGTTATTTTGATAATAATTTACTTATTCAATTTCCTAATAATCTAGAAGGTAATTTTAAGAAAAATAAACCTATTACTATAAAAATGAGTGGTATTTCTGATAATTATATTCTTTGGGTATTAGAAGACTTAAAACCTGTATCTAGTTACCATATAGAACTTCCTAAAAATAAAAGTGCAGTATTAAGCTATAAACCAGGAAATAAAACAAAAAATGTAAAAGCTATTGCTATTCCTCTTTCAAGTAATCTTCCAGAAGAAAGTACTTCATTGGTGGTAAAGTAATGAATATTTATATAAATGATTTATCAAAGTATTATAAAAACAAAAAAGCATTAGATCATATTACTTTACATTTATCATCTGGAATCTATGGATTAATTGGTCCTAATGGAGCAGGAAAAACTACTTTTTTAAGTATTTTATGTGGACTTATTAAAAATGATAGTGGAACAATTGAAATTGATGAAGTTAAATTTTTAAGTGATGATTTTTATCATGTATTTGGATATGTTCCTCAATCTCCTGCTTTATATGTTGATCTTACTTGTAATGAATTTCTTGAATATATTTGTGCACTCAAATCAATTGATAAAAATCAAATAGATCATACTTTAAGATTAGTTAATTTATATGATCAAAAATACATCAAGATTAAAAAATTATCTGGAGGAATGAAGCAACGTTTATCTATTGCTCAAGCAATCATAAATGATCCTCAAATTTTATTATTAGATGAACCTACAACAGGTTTAGACCCTATTGAAAGATTAAGACTTAAAAATCTCTTAAGAAATCTTTCAAAAAATAAAATTATTATTATTTCTACTCATATTATTCAAGATATGGATCATCTAGCTAAATCTCTTATATTCTTTAAAAACGGACAATTATTAGATTTTAAAAGTCCACAAGAATTAATATTATCATTAAAACAATTCTTTTATGAAACGATCGTTTCAAAAAATGATCTACAAAAATATATAGAAACATATCATGTTTCTTCTATTGTACCTATTAACGATGATTATAAAATTAAGTTTTTTTCTCATAAAGATGAATTATTCCCACATTGTAAAGAAATAAATTTAGAAGATATTTATCTTTATTATTATGGTGATGTTTATGATAAAAGGTGAATTATATAAGTTATTACGTTCTAAATCAATTAAAGTCTTATTTATTCTTTTGCTTGTCTTAAACAGTTTTCAAATCATATATGTCAATTATCAAAATATATATGGAGATATTAATACAGGAAAAAGAAAAATATTAAAAATAATTGAAGGCCCTATTTCTCAACAAAAATATGATTGGCTTGTTAATTATCATAATACGATGTTAGAACAAGTAAATAATGGAAACTATAATACCAAAAACAAGTCTAAAAATACTTTTTCAGGTTATGTTTTCGGTGATGAACAGATAAGTAATAATTTATTAGAAGATTATGAATATACAATCAATTATCATTCTTCAATTAAAAATAAAATCACTATTCTAGATGAAAATATTAAAAAAACTCAAAATAGTAAATGGAAAAAAGAAAATATAATGCTTAAAAAAAGATTAAAAAATAGAAATCTTAGCTACTACTATGATTATACCTTAATCAATAATTTTATGAATCAAGATTTTCAATATCTATTATCCCTTATATTTTGTATTATCTTAGTAATCAAATTATTCATCTATGAAAAACAAAAACAAACAGATTTATATTTTTATATTTCTAGAAAACAAATAAAGAAAATATTTATATCAAAGATATTAATGATCTTGTTATTTACGTTTATTTCTTCTTTATTATTGTTAATAGAAAGTTATCTTATTTATTATTTTTTAGGAATGAAAAATGGTTTATTTCAACCACTTTATGCATTATCTCATTTTATGTATGAACCCTATAATATTTCTATATTCTTTTATATTGTTTGTAATTATTTTTTTCGTTTAGTTGGGTGTTTATCTTTCTCTTATTTATTTTTATTTCTTTGTCATTTTTTAAACAAGGAATATAAAGGATTTTTTATTGCTATATTGATTATTTATATTTCAATTCAGTTATATAACAACAATCTATTAAGTATTATTAGTTTTTCATCTTTAAATGATTCTATATATAATCAAAAGATTTTTATGAGTTCCTTATTATTTTCATTTATCATTTTAAATTTAAATTTTTTTACCTATTTTCTATTTAAGAGGAGATATTATGTATCAATTAATTAAATTATATTTTCGTTTATTTTTTAAAAATAATAAAGGTTTGCTCATTATTCTTATTTTACTTTTTACATCTTTCTCAACTTTATATATAAATCTACATCAAACAAAAATAAACCGTGATACTACTACACAAATTTATGATCAATACATAAATAAATACTCTGGTATTCCAAATAATTCAAAAGAAAAACAAATTCTAAAAGAATTAGATTCTTATGAAAATAATGAAGATATTTTAAAAGAATATCAAAATCATCAAATTACTCAAAAAGAATATCTAAAAAAACAAAGAAAAAATAATTCTAATATTTTAAAAAAAGATGCATTAAATTCGTTCTACTTATATTATTTAAAAATTAAAAATACTCAACATAAGGAAATAGTTAATACAAAGTATACTGATTGTTTAAATTTTAACAATCTAGATTTTATTCTCATTCTCTTTCTTTTCTTTCTTATTTATAGTATCTATTTAAAAGAAATAGATGATCATATATGGATTTATGAAAAAACAACATCTAATGGTATTAAGAATGCTAAAAAGAGTAAAATATTTGTATTTAGTTGTATATGGGGATTATTTTTATTTTTGATGACTATTGGTAAAATACTTATTTTTAAACATTTTTCTAGATTAGATTTTTCAATAATTAATATTCCTTGGTGTTCAAAAAATTGTCCAAATATTTCATTAATAACATTTATATGCTTTTGTACATTTCTTTACTATATAGCGAGTTATCTTTTATGTGGTCTAAGTATTTTACTAAAAAAATTTATTCATTCTAATATCTTTATTTTGCTTGTACTTTTTATTTTCGTCTATATTCCTTTAGCTTTCTTAGGAAATAGTATACATATTCTCTATTTTCCTTTTATTAGTTTTCTTGTTCCTGGTCGCTATTTTGCAGGTTATGGTGAAAAAATGTTAGGCATAGATTTTCATATAGCAATTATTGAATTGATTATTATCTTTATATTCTTTCTTCTTTCTTTTTTTAAAGGAAAAAGAAAGAACTTGATTTTTCTTTCTTTATTAATATTAATAACTGGTTGTTCAAGTAATCAAAATAATTCATCTAGTTTTCAATACAATAGTTATCATGAACTTAACTTTGCGGAAAATAAAGAATATTATTATTTTTCTAATAAGATAATAGATAAAAATGATTGGAAAGAGTATTCTTTAATAAGAAATCTTTATGAATCTAGTAATAATTTAATTAACGTGTTTCCTCAAAAAGATGGTTTTTTTTATACTATTGACGATGATGAAAGTGAATATTTATATCTCTTTAATAATGATTTTCAAGATGTTAAATTAAAAAAGTTATCTTCTTTACAGAAAAATTTTATGAATATAGAACAACAACATATACCTATTTCAGATAAGAATATATTAGGTATTATTGGTAACAAGAAGAGATATTATATTATTTATAGCGACAAAATAACTAATCAAAATAATAAAGTTGTTTATAAAGGAAAATTAACAAACCATTATTCTATTTATCATCAATATCTTTATTTTCTACAAGATGATTATACAATCATTAAAATATCTCTAGATACATTTAAAAAAGAAAAAATAGATACTCCATTATGTGATTATTTCTATATAAAAAATAATCATCTCTATTTACACAATATTCAAGATGATAAGTTATATTGTGATAATCAAATTCTATTTAATGAACAAATTGAAAATAGTGATATATATAAAGATAAACTATATTACACCCAAAATGATGGTTTATTTATGTATGATTTTACTTATAAAGAAAGTACTTTATTAACAAAAGAAAAAGTATATTCATTAAAAATATCAATAGATGGAAAATATTTATCTTATATAACAGATAGCACTAAAAAAAATAAAGAAATTAAAATAATCATTAAAGATTTAAAAAAGAATAAAATAGTATATGTTAGAGATGCATAAAAGTCATGGATAAACCATGACTTTTTAAATAATATAGTCTGTATCTCCTCGATATCTTGCTAGAAACTGTTGTGTTCTTGGCATTTGAGGATGATCAAATATTTGTTTAGCTGTGCTACTTTCAACAATTTGTCCTTGATCCATAAAAATCACTTTATCTGATATTTGATGTGCAAAAGACATTTCATGAGTCACAATAATCATTGTGATATTTTCATCAGCAACACGTCCTTGTTCTACTAAACTTACATTTTCATTCCAATCATTTGTAGCTACAATTTCACCATTATATTTTTCTACAATTTTAGAAAAGTTACTACTTCCAGTTTGTGAGAACTTACGTCCTTTAATATCCCTCATTTTAGTAATTTCAGTATTATATTTTTTAGTGATAATTGCTGGATATGAGTATGTATGTGGAATTGAAAAAATCATATTTTTTCTTTCTTTCAGCAGTAATTGCCACTTGGTTTGTTACTAAATCATATTTATCTGAATCTAATCCAGCAATTAAACTATCCCATTTAACTTCTACAAATTTAACTTTAACCCCTAATTCTTTAGCAAGCGCTTCTGATACTTCTACATCATAACCTACTAAATTATCGTTATCATCATGATATGAAAATGGAGCAAATGTCCCTTCTGTTCCAATCACGATTTCTTTATTTTCTTGAATTTTATCCCATGTATTTTCTTATTTAGATGAAGCACATCCTGTTGTCACACTTGCTAGTAAGGTAAGTGCTAATAATTTAATCCCTAATTTTTTCATTGTTGTTTTCCCTTTATAATAGATGATATTCATGTTCCCATTTACTATTTACAAAATAATTAGCTGCTTTTTTAGCTTCAGCTAAATCCATGAATGTATAATTTCCACATTCTTCTTCCTTAGCCCCTGGAATCTCTTGATTCCAAGAGGCAATTTGACTATAAACATCTTTTACAACTTCTTTAATCACTTCTAAATCTAAATCTCTCACAATCAAATAAAAGCCTGTCATACAGCCCATTGGTCCAAAATAAATCACTCGATCTTTATATTTACCATTTCTAAGTAATGTTGCGCCAATATGTTCAATCGTATGTGCTGCTTCTGGTTTTAAAGCTGGCTCAACATTAGGTTGTGTCATTCGAATATCATATGTAATCAAATCCCCATCAATTCTTGATACATAAACTCCTTTAGTTAGTTTTCGATGATCAACACTAAAACTTGTAATTCTTTCCATTTTTAATTCCCCCATTTTATTTTGTACCAATTTATTTATTTCATATACAATTAGTATGATATAAGAATATAACATTCACTTATCCATGTCAAACAAAAGCTATGTGACTAAAAGAATTAAAATTTTTTATTTTTTTAAAGAAAAAAACAAAAAAAGAGACGATATATATAGTAGGAGGTATATTTTATGGAAGGTATAATTG
>ERZ838225.1509-NODE-1509-length-17900-cov-5.339087_pt1 | contig 17900 bp, 13 predicted proteins | sample MGYA00519684_ERZ838225 | MGnify/ENA primary metagenome ERZ838225 (study PRJEB31850, sample SAMEA3708829) | human gut metagenome | biome: human gut; feature: human-associated habitat; material: faeces | place: China | collected 2014 ...
TGAAGTGCCCCCCGAAAGTTGGACGTTAAATTATAACTTTATAAATTCTCTTCATAATGAGCTCGGTATTGTACCGGGCTCATTCCATTTAGCTTCATTTTAATCCTTTTCTTATTGTACCAATCAATATATTTCTCAAGTTCCTCTTTGAACTCCTGCATGGATTTAAACTCCCTGGAGTATAAGAGTTCGGACTTCATAATCCCAAAGAAGTTTTCCATGACAGAGTTATCCAAACAATTCCCCTTTCTGGACATACTTTGTATTATCCCGTGTTGGGCCAATGCATTCTGATAGTCTTTATGTTGATACTGCCATCCTTGATCAGAGTGCAACAGGATTTTATTCCCTGCCGGTGCTTTGTCTGTAATAGCAAAAACATCCTTCAACATTTTGTTTATTTGTTCTAAATCTGCTCTGTCAGATACATTATAACTAAGTATTTCTCCATTAAACATATCTATTATAGGCGACAAAAAACTTTTTTGTTGACCAATTGATATTTGTGACACATCTGTGGCAAGTTTACTATAAGGGCAATCTGCCTTAAAATCCCTATTGAGGATATTTGGTGCAATTTTGCCGACAGTTCCTTTATAGGAGCGATACCGCTTTTTGCGTATCAGACACTTGATTCCCAAATCCTGCATCAGTTTCTCTACCGTCTTGTGATTTATAACATATCCATCATTACGTAATTGCAAGGTGATGCGGCGATAACCATAGCGTCCTTTGCTTTCCTGAAAGATTTCCTTTATACGTTTCTTTTCCTCTTTATATTTTGAGGTATTGCCAAGTCGTTTAAGGTGGTAATAAAACGTAGAACGAGCCATTCCTTTAATCTCTAACAATAGGTCGAGACCATATTCCGGCCTTAATGAATGGATGACTAGAGACCAGAGTCTTTCGTTTTGGCCCTTTTTTCTTCCATTAAGGCCTTTGCTTTTTTTAGCAAGGCGTTCTCTGCCCGCAGGCGTAAGTTTTCAGCCTGGAGCTTTTCTAATTCCGTTTGAGGTTCTTTCTTTTTTGGTCGTCCCATATTCTTGATTGGTCGCCCTCGCTGCTTATGACGGTACAATTCTTCATATCCTCCAGATTTGTATTGCTGTATCCAACGGCAAATACTGGAATGACTGACGTCATACTTCACGCAAAGCTGCCACAAAGGTAAGCAATCTTCCTCATACTCCTTGATTATTTGCAACTTCAATGCCAAACTTATAACGGTTTTCTTGTAATTTTCTAAACCGTCAATGCCATATTTCTTATATCTTCCAAAAAGAATATATAAATAATAATCGCTGACATGAAAACGAGTCATCAACTCAACCATGCTGGCTCCCTCTTCATGAAGACGGAGGATTTCTTGTTTTTCTGCTAATGTGTGATGTCTTGACATAAATAAACCCCGAAAGTTTTTTGTCCAACTTTCGGGGTTCACTTCATCTTGACACACAACCTTTTTTATTTTATTTCCCGAATGTTACCCCCATCCGTTTTCCTTGTACGATCAAATCATGATCCGGTGTCACTAATTTTAGTTTTCCCGCTACTTCTAACAAGGGAATGGATTCTACCCTATCTCCTTTCATACAAACCATACGTCCGAATTCACCATTAGCGATCAGTTCCGTGGCATGGCCTCCCAAACGAGTCGCAAGGTTACGGTCGAACGGAGAGGGGTTTCCACCCCGTTGGGTGTATCCCAATACGGTATCCCGGGTCTCGATACCCGTTCCTACCTCGATAGCCCGGGTAATATAATCAGAAGGACGCTTTTTATCCGGAGTCTCGATACCCTCGGCTACTACAACGATGGAATAAGGTTTGCCCCTGCGAGCCCGATCCAAGATTGCCTCGTTCACCTTATCGATATCGTATCCCAATTCCGGAAGTAAGATCACGTCGGCACCTCCAGCCATCCCGGCATACAAGGCGATCCATCCGGCATGATGGCCCATCACCTCCACGACCATCACCCGCTTATGTGAACTAGCTGTAGAATGAAGACGGTCTATAGATTCCGTGGCGATATTCACGGCGGTATTAAAACCGAACGTAATATCCGTACCCCATATGTCATTATCGATTGTCTTGGGAACGCCTATCACGTTCAATCCGATCTGAGATAACAGATTGGCCGTCTTCTGCGTACCGTTTCCTCCGATACAAACCAAGCAGTCCAGCCCCAGCTCCTCATAATTTTTCTTAATGATCTCCGGCTTTTCCGAATCTCCCGAGGCCAAGAGCTTACGGAAAGGCTTCTCTCTGGACGTTCCTAAAATGGTTCCCCCTAAATTTAATATGCCGGATAAGCTCCGTTCATCGAAAACTTGGACGTCTTTATTCAAAAGACCTATAAAACCGCTATGAATACCTATCACTTCCATGCCGTAATGCATGATAGCGGTCTTGCCAACACCACGGATCGTAGCGTTGATACCGGGGCAATCGCCACCCGATGAGAGAATCCCTATTTTCATCGTAACGTTAATTTAGTACCTAGCAAAGATATAAATAAAAAGAGAATGCCTACATTTGCACTCGAACAAATAAAAAGAGCATGGATATTTTAACACAGACGATTTCGCTCCTTTTCCGCCATCGACAAACGGAGATCGGACGATTTGGGCAGGATATAGACCATATCCAGCACAAACAGCTGCATGCTCTGCTTTCGACGGCACGCAAGACGGAATGGGGACTCAAATATGATTATAAAAGCATTCGCTCTTATTCTGACTTCTGCCAACGCCTTCCCTTACAGACTTATGACGAGATAAAGCCGTATGTCACCCGAATGATAAACGGAGAAAGGAATATTCTCTGGCCTTCGGTGGTGCGGTGGTACGCTAAGAGTAGCGGGACCACGAACGACAAAAGTAAATTCCTGCCCGTCACCCCCGAGATATTAAAGGGTTGCCACTATAAAGGCGGCTTTGATTGCGTAGCCATCTATCTGCGGAACAACCCGGAAAGCCGTTTCTTCTCCAAGAAAGGCTTGATATTAGGCGGTAGCCATAGCCCTTCCCCGCTAAACTCCGAGGCTCATCAAGGCGACTTATCCGCCGTATTACTTCAAAATCTCAATCCGCTCGTCAATTTAATACGCGTCCCCAAGAAACCCATTATCCTAATGGATGAATGGGAAAGCAAGATCAAGGCGATCGTGGAGAACACTTGGAATAAGGATGTAAACAGCCTATCCGGTGTTCCTTCTTGGATGTTGGTATTGATCAAGGCCGTATTGAAAAAAACGGGTAGGGAATATCTTACGGACGTATGGCCTAATCTGGAGGTCTTCTTCCATGGGGGAATCAGTTTCGAGCCTTACCGGGAGCAATATAAAACCTTGATTCCATCGAATAAGATGCATTATATGGAGACCTATAACGCATCCGAGGGCTTCTTTGGGCTGCAGGACGATCCTACGGACTCCAGTTTGCTTATGATGCCGGATTACGGTATTTTCTATGAGTTCATCCCGATGAACGAGGTGGGTAGCGCCCATCCGACCGTGTTACCGCTGGAATCGGTAGAGACCGGGAAAAACTACGCGATGGTGATCACGACCTCGGGAGGATTATGGCGCTATCAGATCGGGGATACGGTACGTTTCACCTCGTTATTCCCTCATAAATTCGTTATCTCCGGACGTACCAAGCACTTTATCAACGCCTTCGGCGAGGAGCTAATGGTGGATAACGCCGATAAGGCGATCGCCATGACTTGCCTACGAACCGGGGCGAAAGTAAAAGAATATACCGCCGCCCCACTCTTTATGCTGGATAAGGCGAAAGGACGGCACCAATGGTTTATCGAGTTTGACAAGAAACCGGAATCTCTCGATGAATTCGCCACTTTATTAGATCTGAACTTACAAAAGCTGAACTCGGACTATGAGGCGAAGCGGTATAAAGAGATCTCCCTTCAACCGCTGGAAATCGTTATCGCCCACGACGGTGCTTTCTATGAATGGCTCAAGCAGAAAGGCAAATTAGGCGGCCAACACAAGATCCCACGCCTCAGCAACGACCGCACGCATATAGAGGAGCTTTTGCGCATCAACCAGTCTCTATAAGCCGACATGCGCTTGATCCATAAGACGCATTAAAATTGATAAGTCAGATAGAATCCCGCCATATTCGAACTGAATACCGGAGCGGCCACGATCGGGCAGTTCTTCACATTTCGATTGATCCGCCGGGCGATAGCGTTACGAATCGGGAAATAGATCAGATACGATAACTCAACCGACAAGATACCGAAACCGGCACCAGCCACTACATCCGCCACCCAATGCCTGTTATTGTATAAGCGGGAACCCGCCACGAACGCCGCTATCGCATAACCCGAGTAAGCGAGTATAGGTGAGCTATCCTTAAATTCCTTATAAGCCATATGCGCCCCTAAGAAAGCATTCGAGGTATGTCCGGAAGGAAACGAATAAGGCGCCCCGTCCGGGCGAGGCTCATTTATCCAGTTCTTCAGTCCATGCACCATCAATCCGTTCATCCCCTCCGCTAAAGCGACCAAGCAAAGTTGGTCCACCCAGTTATGCTTCTCTTTTCCCATAAGGTCGCAGACAAATACCCAACCGAGCATTCCCCACTCCAAATAATTGTCGATATGGATTTGCTTCACGGAATCTTTCCGTGAAAACAGGTGAAAGTCATTCATCCCGTCGATCGCCGTGCCTACGGCTCCCACCGTTATCAATGAGGCCGGAAGAATCAAGCTTTTCGGGTTAAACTTATAGGCGACGACAGGCATTCTCTCCTTGACAGGGGCTTGAGAACGTACGTTTAACGTATCGAGATCACCAACGCCGGCCAACGCAATGTTTACGAAGCCTACCAAAAGGCTTGCCAAGACCACTAATTTTCTATGTATCATATCAGTTATTTTCCTCTAAGACATCTCTCTCCCAGATAAATCCTTCATCAAAATAGTTTTTCTCAATTCTCGAATGGATCACCCGCTGGAAATAGAAACGATAGTTATTCCAATGGAAAGCCGGATATTCCTTATTTTGTTTGACAATATTATTCGTGAACACCAACCCGTCCACGGACTTGGCGTATACCAAAGGTCTGTCGAACGTGATAAACTCATTCGCGTCGATCACGATATCACTATGGAAATATTTCCTTTGCGACGCTAAATCCGGGATTTCGGGATAAATAGAGATAATAGCGTTCGTAAATTGGAACATATTCGTCAAGGAGTTGATGAACTTATTCTTACGGATCAACACGTTCCGGCAAGCGCCGGTCTCGAACCAGCCGTTGCAATCACCGCACAGCAGGATCGCCGTCCCCGAGGTATGATCGAAAACATTATTCTCTACGACCGTTTGCCGAGGCGTGCTGAACAAGGAACCGCGGGCACGGTTATTCCGGATCACGTTATCCGAGAATAGGACCGTCGGCGTCCACTCCAGATTCTCTATGCCGAAGCCGCTTCCCTCATGGATCGAAGGATTCACCGTATTCTCAAACCGGATCTCGAACTCCTTCGCCCCTCGGTAATCCGGTTGATCTACCGCCTTGATAGCGGTAATCCGGTTTCTCGCCCCTATCAATTCCATGGTGCTCGAATGGATGAACTGCACGGAATCCCCTACCCTTCCCCATTCGAAACCATACGATTGCGGGTGCATATACCGGCCTACCAAGGTCGAGTCATTCACTCGTCTCACCACTTTCAGGTAAGTTCCATGCACATTGATAGCGTCGTCCATCATCCCTTCGTACAAGCCATTCTTGGAGATGATCGTTCCCTTGCAGGCCGAGAAATGGGTAGCGTCCGCCTGTGTCGTGAAATACCGCGGATCGTCCGCCCCTTTCAAGCAAACGGAGAAACCATCCAGCGTGATATTCTCGCTCACTTGCGCCAAGAGGCCCATTCCCTCGGCATAATGAACCTTGATATTCTCCAGAGTCGTATTCACGTCATGATACAGGAAGACACCGGGAGCCGGACGTTCCCAAGAACGCATGGCGATCACCGTACCGGGCACCAAACGGCTGTCTTTCCAACGGGGAGACTTTATCAGCCTTGGAGAAACCTCGATCAAGCCCCGCACGCCTACCGGGATATCGCTTGTATTATACACCAAATGACGTGTATCTCCCTCGAAGGCGATACCGGAACCGGGAGTCAACTCCCAGCCTTCTCCCTTCGCTACAAACACGCTATCCCGTATCTCATAGCGTACCCATGGAGCCACCTCGAAGGTGATCCCGCCTTTCAGCGTATCGTTCTCCACCACTTTTACCTGTGAAATCTGAGGGTGCTTGAAGTCTATACTAAAGTTTTTCAAGACACAATTCCTCGAATCCAGCAAAGAGACCGGCAACATCCTGCCGTGGAAGATTAACTCCGAGCCTTGCCCGTCGAACACCATATTCTTCATCCCCTCGAAAGGCAAACCTACTTTCTTCGGATTCATTTGATCATGATTCGAGATAAAATAGACACGCTCCGCCGCGCTATCGGGATAAAACTCATAGCGGCCCTTAGGCAAGGTCACCACAATTGTCTGGTTTTCCTCGCATTTCTCCCGTATCTGCTCCAATGCCCTCGCCATAACGGGCGCATTATCCACATTCTCGACCGGGGATAAACCATAAGCCGACAAATCATACCTCCGTTCCGTAGAACAAGCGCTTCCAAACAGGGAATAAAGCAGGACAACTGCCCCCCATAGATACCATTTCATAGAAAATCAATTAAATATATCCGCGAAGGTATGTATTTTACAGGGTAAGCGCACTAAAAACAGACAATAACTTTCCGTCTCATGAATCCTATCACGAATCTCCTATAATAGCAGCCTGAGTTTTCTCCTAATAAAACAAAAGTTTCCTCAGTAAGAAACTTTTGTTTCCCTATATAGAAACGAAAGTTTTTCCTTGAAGAAACTAAAGTTTTCCGTATAAGAAATTTAGAAAAACTGCAATAGACTGATAATCAATTAAAGTACAAAAAGAAACAGCTACCCTTTCCATTCTCGGATTCTACCGAGATATGGCCGCCATGCAAGGTGATTATTTGCTTACAGATGCTTAAACCGATACCCGAGCCGGAGGGCTTGGTGGTAAAGAAAGGTACAAAAACCCGGTCGATAACCTCGGGTAAGACACCGATACCGTTGTCTCGCACGGTAAAGACGAGTTCGTTTCCCTCCCGCTGAGCCGCCACGATAATCTCGGGGTTTGACTTTTCCGCACAAGCCTCACAAGCATTCTTCAGTAAGTTCAAGAAGACCTGCTCCATCTGCGCCCGATCCGCAAACCATTCCAAAGGCTCGTCCGGCAAGCGGAAACGGATAGAAGGCTCCGGGCACAAACGCCTTAAATCCGAAAAGAAATCTTTCACTAAGATACGGGTCTTTACCGGAGAGGCGATCCGGGTCAATCTCCGGTAATTCTCAACGAAATCCAGCAACCCTTTACTCCGGCGATGGATGACATTCACCCCATGCTGGATATACGAACGATTCCGGACATCATCCGGATCTGCTTTGCAACGCTTGCTCAAGGTCTCGGACAACGAGATAACGGGTGTGATGGAGTTCATGATCTCGTGCGTCAAGACACGGATCAATTTCTGCCAAGCCTCCATCTCATTCCGCTCCAAGGTAGAATGGATGTTCTTCAAGCTGACGATCCAACGCTCACAACCTCGCAAGTCGATACGAGTGGCATCGATCGCCCAATCTTGCGGAACGGATGGTTTTCCGTAACGCACCACCGTCTTCCCCGCCTTGATAGCCTCCAAGAACTCATTGGGTAACCGACACCTCGTATCCAGCAACGCATCGGCGGCCCGGTTCTTCCATTCAATAGCCCCTTCCTTGTCGGTAACGAGTACGGCAGTGTCCACCTTATTCAACAGACTCTCAAAATACTGCCGCCTCACCTCCTCGTCCATCAATCGGCCACGCAAGGATCGCAGGGCCGCGGACAAATCGTCCGCCAACTCCCGCATCACCTTATCCTCGTAAGGTGAACGAACGATCTGGATCAAGTCTTGCTGCCGCAAGCAATCCACCACATAACGCCAATACTTCACCTGCCGCATCTGTATGAAATAAAGATGAATCGAGAAATACAAGATCGCGATCCCGCAAAAAGTAGGACAAAAGATAATCTCCTCATGCACGCAATAGAACAGGAGTCCCGTAGACAAGACGATGCCTACGATGTGCGAGATGACCGTGAACGCATACGATCTCATAAGCCGAACTTCTCTATTTTACGATACAAGGAAAAACGGGTGATACCCAATAGCTCGGCGGCATAGCTCATATTGCCATTGCTTTGCCGCAAGGCGCGCTCAATGATTTTCCGCTCGGCTTGTTCCAGATTCAAATCAGGGTCCGGTTCCTTCTTTCGCTCGTACGAGGCCGTATAGAGAGGGAAATCATCCGGTCTCAGCACCGTACCCTCGTTCAAGATCACGGCTCGCTCCAAAACATGCTGCAACTCCCGGACATTACCGGGCCAAGGGTATTTCATCAGCTTACTCCCCGCCTCCCGGCTCAACCCTTTGATCGTTTTCTTGTATTTCCGGCTATACAGCCTCTGGAAATGATCGGCCAGCATCAAGATATCCTCTCCCCGCTCACGCAGCGGTGGTATGGCTATCTCTATGGTATTGATCCGATAGAGCAAGTCTTGCCGGAAACTCCCCTCGCCCACCAGCTGACGCAGATTGGCGTTGGTGGCGCAGATCAAACGGACATCGATCGAGATCGGCTCCACCGCTCCCAAACGGGTGATATGACGTTTCTCTATAGCCGTCAGCAATTTAGACTGCATCGGCAAGGACAGGTTACCGATCTCGTCCAGAAAGAGCGTACCACCGGAGGCCATCTCCATCCGTCCCGACTTAGACCGTCGGGCATCCGTGAAGGCTCCTTTCTCGTAACCGAACAACTCACTCTCAAATAATTGTTCCGGGATGCTTCCCAAATCGATCGTCACGAAAGCATCGTCACGCCGGGGCGAGTAATGCCTCAACAAACGAGCCACCAAATCTTTTCCCGTACCGCTCTCGCCGGTAATTAATATATTCGCGTCAGTCTCCACGAGCTTGTAGATCGTATCCTTTACCTTCAGCATCGCTGGCGACTCACCGATCAATTCCGGCAATGTGTCGTCCGCCTTCATGGCTTTCATCTGCTCCCGCAAACGTCCGACCTCCTTACGGGAATGGCTCAATCGAATGCCCGACGAGAGGGTAGCCAGCAACTTCTCCGTTTCCCACGGCTTGGAGATGAAATCGGTAGCGCCAACCTTAATGGCCTTGACCGCTTTCTCTATATCCGAATAGGCCGTCATGAAGATCACGACCGCTTGCGGATCGATCTCCAAGATTTGTCCCAAATACTCAAAACCCTCCTGCCCGCTCACGGCATCCCGATGGAAATTCATATCCAGCAAGACCACGTCCGGTTGGAACGTTCGCATGAAATACTCGATACGTGCCGGTTGTGTCGTTACCTTCACCTTTTGCATGTACGGCTCCAACAGTAAGTTCAATGCGAACAACACATCCTTATTATCGTCGATGATCAATATCTTTCCTTTTTCTTCCATACGGACAAAGATAAAGGGAATAAAGACAGCTTGTACGTGCATTATCGCACAAAAAATGTACGCGATCGCACTACATGAAGAAATACAGATTTTTCTATGATTCTATTTTCTAATACGTTACATTTATGGCATGATATTTGAATCGGATTCAGCGAAATTGAGTCATCAGCGATATCATCAAAAAACGGAATTGCCATGTTAATACATTACTGTGTCATTGCCTTCAAAAACATCTGGAAGTATAAAGTCAGCGCCTCCATCAGTATCCTAGGGTTGGCTTTCGCCCTCGTCTGTTTCGTGCCCATACTCTATTGGATGGATCATGAGACCACTTACGATTCTTTCTACAAGGATTCCGAATCCATCTACCGTGTCTATAGCGTAGAGAAACAATCCGGGAAAGTGAACAAAGGAGCCTCGAAAGGTATCGAGAATAGCTTACGAGAGCAAGTCCCAGCTATCGAAGCCTCCACCACGCTTATGCTTTCAACCGAAAACTGCCGAACCCAAGCGACTCCTTATATCCAAATGAATATGCTTTATACAGACAGCACGTTCCTAGAGGTATTCCCGCAATCTTTCGTTTGTGGAGAAATGAATCATCCGCTACAAATCGTAAACAACATGATCTTGAGCGAACGTACGGCGGTCCGTCTATTTGGCGACGCGGAAAAGGCGATCGGACAACCGATACACACCTTGATGAGAGCCTCCTTACCTCCCTACATCGTCACGGCGGTGGTAAAAGATCCACCGGCTCATACCAATCTACCGTTCGACGCAATCATCAACCATAACATGATACAGCATTTCTCCCAGTTACCTCCAGAGGCACAATGGAGCTTCTTCGTGATGGACTTATACGTGAAACTCCATCCAAGCGCAGACCCAAAAGCCTTCGCCAATCAACTAAAAGAGCTACCCGAACGTATCGGGGTGAACAAGGAGATCGAGTTGCGAACACTCCCCATCCGTGAGATCCGGCATCATCTGAATGAAGATACACCTTTTACCTTAAATTTCATCGGCTTGTTTGTCGTATCTGGTGCCCTATTATTGTTTGCCGCCCTCTTCAATTTCTTGAATTCCTATATGGATCTCTTTCGGCAACGTGTGCGGGAATGGCGTTTACGGACGGTCAACGGCGCAACGAGAAAGCAATTGATCGAACAAATGTCTGTCGAGCTAGGCTGTTCCGTACTTGCATCCTTGTTGGTAGCCTTGATCTTCATAGTCCAAGTCAAGCCGCTTTTCGCCCGATGGCTGGAGATTGATTTGGAGATGGGCCGGTTCCTGTTTCTTTTCGCAGGGGTAGGTATAGGTACATTCCTCATCCTCCAATGTGCAGGATTAGTATTCTTCGGGCAGTTCAGCCATACGGCAACCACCTCGCTCGTTCCCAAAGAGACAGTCAAACCCCTTTTGTTACGCCGCATGGCCGTGACCTTACAATTGATGATCAGTATCCTGTTCATCGTAGCATCGCTGGTTGTCATGGAGCAAATGCGATTCGTAAATCAAAAAGATTTAGGTTTCGATCCAAAAGGCCTTATCCAACTATCCGGCTTCGTAGACGTATCCGGAAAAATAGAATCCACGTTGATGCAAGAGTTAAGTGCCCTGCCGCAGGTCAAAAGTTTCACCGACACGAACTTTAAGCCTCAACATCATGTCGATCCCATGGCGATCTTCACGAATGTGGAATGGGAGGGAAAACCGCTGGACACAAAGGTGGACTTCCACCTCTATGGAACCGATCACCGGTTCGGTGAGACCTTCGACCTAAAGATGTTAATGGGCCGATGGTGGACAGAAGGCAACGAACTTAGTGTCGTGCTCAACGAGTCGGCGGTTCGTGCCATGGGCTTACAAGACCCAGTCGGCAGCATCATCCGTATGCCGTGGTGGTCAGATTTCAGCGTGATCAAAGAATACGAGATCGTCGGTGTCGTCAACGATTTCCATGCGCTATCTTTCCGGGAAAGTATCCATCCGATGCTATTCATTCCTTCGGGTGGACTGGTGAATAATCTGTATATCCGGGTCATACCGGGCGAGGAAGGAAACATCGCCCACCATATCACGGAGCTACTGCCCAAGATAGACCCGACATTAGCGGATACCCGGATCACCCCGATCGGAACGCTTTACGATCAACTGAACCAATCCGAGATCGTCGGGCTGAAAATATTCTCGTTCCTCGCTTTCGCCTGTTTGCTAATCTCCTTGTTCGGCATCTACGCCGTCGCTACAGCCTCCACGAAACGGCGGCGTAAAGAGATCGCTATCCGGAAAGTAGTAGGCTCGAAAGCCTCCGAGATCATTTTCTTGTTCTTCAAGGAATACATGCGATTAATTGTCATCGCCGGAATCATCGCTTTCCCGATCAGCTATCTCGTCATGAACTACTGGTTGCAAGGCTACGCCTATCGCATCCAAATCCAGATCTGGTGGTTGGTGGGAATATTCATCACCATTACCAGCATGGTTCTAGGTACGATACGTGAACAGGTATGTAAGGCAGCCAATGAGAATCCGTCGGAAGTCATCAAGAGTCAATGAATGCCTATGAAAACTACAGACTATTCACGATCAGCTTGATAATACCAAGGATTTTATGTAAGTTCGCGATTCCTAAATATATAATAGAATATGGAACATCCATTGAATATTTACAACACGCTTACGAGAAAGAAGGAGCAATTCATACCCCTGCACGAGCCGCATGTAGGTATGTACGTATGTGGCCCCACGGTTTATGGTGACGCCCACTTGGGACACGCACGTCCGGCGATCACGTTCGACTTGCTATTCCGTTACCTTACCCACCTAGGATATAAAGTGCGTTATGTACGTAATATAACGGATGTAGGGCATCTGGAGCACGACGCCGATGATGGGGAGGATAAGATCGCCAAGAAGGCACGGCTAGAACAGTTGGAGCCGATGGAAGTGGTTCAATATTACCTCAATCGTTATCATCAAGCGATGGATGCGCTGAACGTACTTCCTCCCAGCATCGAGCCGCACGCTTCCGGACATATTATCGAACAAATCGAGTTAGTCAAGAAGATTCTGGATAACGGCTACGCTTACGAGAGTCAAGGCTCCGTCTATTTCGACGTAGAGAAATATAATAAAGATCATAAATACGGCATCCTCTCGGGTCGCAATATTGAGGATATGTTGAATACGACTCGCGCGTTGGACGGGCAGGACGAGAAGCATAACGCCATCGACTTCGCCCTTTGGAAATGCGCCCAGCCGGAGCATATCATGCGTTGGCCGTCTCCGTGGAGCGACGGCTTCCCCGGTTGGCACTGCGAATGTACCGCTATGGGCAAGAAATACCTCGGGGAGCATTTCGACATCCACGGGGGTGGCATGGACTTGATCTTCCCGCACCATGAATGCGAGATCGCGCAAGCCGTGGCTTCCCAAGGGGATGACATGGTTCATTATTGGATGCACAACAATATGATCACCATCAACGGGCAGAAGATGGGTAAATCATTAGGTAATTTCATCACACTGGAGCAATTCTTCACGGGTGATCATCCCTCCTTGCAACAAGCGTATTCCGCCATGACCATCCGTTTCTTCATCCTGCAAGCGCATTACCGCAGCACGGTTGATTTCAGCAACGAGGCTTTACAGGCTGCCGAGAAGGGCTTGTCACGCTTGATGGAGGCATACGGACATTTGATGAAGTTGCAGCCGTCCGCTACCTCTACCGTAGACACGAAAGGTCTTCGTGAGAAATGTTTCGAGGCCATGAATGACGATTTGAACTCACCGATCGTGATTTCTCATCTATTCGACGCTACCCGTGCGATCAATTCCGTAAAAGACGGTAAGGCTACTCTGTCCGAAGAAGACTTGAAAGAGTTACAAGAGGTATTCCATTTATTCTTGTTCGATATCCTTGGCATGAAAGACGAGGCTTCCGCCAGCGGCAGTAATTACGAGACTTTCAGCAAGGCCGTAGACTTATTATTATCCATCCGCCAGCAAGCCAAGGCGAATAAAGACTGGGCCACCTCCGACAAGATCCGTAACGAATTAACCGCGATGGGATTCGAGATAAAGGATACCAAGGATGGTGCGGAATGGAAACTAAGCAAATAATCCACCAAGCGAATAGTAAGAGGTTATGACAATCCATGAATTTCTTCAAGGCGATAAATTCGCCTTGCTTGCGGGCGTTGAATTATTAGAAACGGGCAACGGTTACGCCAAGGCGCGTATGCTCATCAAGCCCGAACATTTAAATGGTGGAGGCGTATGTCAAGGTGGGGCGATCTTCACGTTGGCGGATCTGGCTTTCGCCGCGGCGACTAATAGCCACGCACGCCTGACATTATCCATTACCTCAAACATCAATTTCTTTAAGGCGGAGAGTAAGGGATACTTATATGCGGAAGCGAAAGAAGCGTTCAGCCATAAGAGACTGGCGAATTGCGAAGTCCGTATCACCAATGAAGCCGAAGAATTAATCGCGACTTTTAATGGTACAGGTTACCGCAAAGACACGGAATTACCCTTCACTCCGTTGGTTTAAAAAAGAAATTCTATAAAAAGCTCTCGCCCCAGCTCCGTGATGAGCTGGGTGCGAGAAACACAAGCCTATCTAAAAAGCTTTCATTTCTTCTGCACCACGATACGGCAAGTAAGCGGGGCACGCAGGTTATAGGAGTCTTTATAATAGACCTCGGCCGCCCCGATCTTCAGTTTCGCCCGGATCTTTACCGGGATATGGTTCTCGTCATCCCCGATCCAGACCTCCGCCGCTTCCTTGGCTTGGGAAAATGCCTCATCGTAGATATCGATATAGAAATGGCGGGTACGGAATTTCGCCTCCTTATGCTCGACGATCTGTTGTCCCGTATAGCGGAAACGAGCGTTCACGAGCTCCCGGCCGATAGCGATCATGAAAGGGAACTCCGCACCATAACTCATCGTCCGCCAATCCAGCGAACGGAGATACATCGTAGCTCCCAGCATATCGAATACACGTCCTTTCGCCATTAGCATCGTGTCGATCTTCGTCTCCTTTAATGTATGGCGATGCGAGTGGATATCGATCCTACCGCTTCCTTGATACTCAAACTGGAGATTATCCACCAGATAGTAGTCTCCCTCGTTCGTGCGCTTCGAGCTGAACAAGAGCCGAGGCTCCTTTGAGTAATGACAATCCATCGTATCACGCATCCTAAAGACTTTCTCGATCACGCCGGCAGAGCGGAACAACAGGTTATAATGCCATGACGGCGCTCCTTGGTATTCCGATTCTTTCACGGAAAGGGTAGCCAATCCGGCCTTCGACATAATCAGCCCCCATTTGAAATAAAGATCGTAATCCACCCGTTCCCCATGGGATAACGGCAACGTTTGTGCCCGCAAAGACGTAAGACTCGCTACACACAAAAAGAAAACGCATATATACAGTTTAGAAGCGCAAGCCGCCCACACCGCTGTTCCTATTGGACGAAGACTGTGTTCCCTCATTTTTGTAATCTCTTTTCTTTTTTGTTAGCTCTTTCGGTTTATTCTTCGTGATATCGATCGGTTTCTGCCGTTTCATCGGTGTAGCCTTGATATTCCAAGTCTCCTCCACTTGCCAGTTCTGCATGATATTGAATATCTTCGGGCAATAGAAGACAAGTTCCGGCTGCCGTTTATCGGCGTAATTACCGGTATCCCAGACACCGTTATCATTCACGTCTAATACTAAACGGGCATAATATTTATCCGGTTTCAAGTCCATGAAAAGCACGCCGCCATCTTTTACCTTCACCTTACGGATCGGCTGGTCGCTGCTATTCAATAATTCCACGAAAGCGGTGGTATCCGCTCCCTCGATATTGATATATAAATGCCCGTACTCATCTTCCTTCTTGATCTTGAATTCCCCGCTATACACATCGTTCCATTTACCATAGGCACTGAATATCGTGGCGGAATCTACTTCCAAACGGAATTCCTCGCCATATTTCCACGGGCGCTTGATGAAGAAATTCAAGGAATTCGTCGTATCCGGGAAGAAATCGAAGTCAACGGCTTCCCAAAGCGTATCCACTTTCTGATCCAGATAAAAATGATCTTTCGTCAATCCCGCTACCGGCTCGCTAAACGTAACAGCGACCGTATCATACAGGTTGATCGAACCGGAAGCGTTTACGTTCATTCCTAGAAACTCGATGGGTTCCGGCTCATCGTCTTTTTTCTTTTTCTTCTTCTCCACAGGACGGCGACGCATGGTAAATTGTACCGTATCTGTCTGCGGACGAAGTATATTCATGGAATCGCTTTTCAGGTAATTCACCTCCACTTGCAGCGTATCTTGCTTCCAGATCAAAGAATCGGTCAACCAGTAATGCACGGCTTTTCCTTCCTCCGCTGTCTGCAAGAAATACCAATTGCTATCCGCCGGGGTGAAATTCAAAGGAACCGGTACCGGAATAGTATCCAAGGAGGTATTGAAACGCAAGGTTAGTATTTTCTCATCCGTACGCTCCGGCTTCAACATATATTGACGCTCTACTTTCTCCTTAAACAGGCGTAACTCGATATTGTCCGGCATAAAATGGGTATAACCGACTGTCATCACCGTATCGATCGTCAAGCTATCTTTCCAAATCGTATCCTGACGGGTCGTCAACTCGAACGCGGGGACGATCAAGGAATCGTAAAAAGCGATCTGCTGCCCGGGCTGGCTGTACTTGTAGGAGCGCATCACATCCTCCAAGGCATAGATCCGATAGGTTCCGGGGGCCATATTACGAATCGTAAACTCTCCCTTGTCGTTCGTACGGGAAGTACGGACAAATGGGATCGTCGTAAAGGCGGAATCCTCCAGATTCGTATGCACGCCGATCGTAATACCCGGCATAGGCTCCAGATTCTCGGCGTTCAGCAAGACTCCGGACACCTCCATACTATCAATGGATTCGCCGGTAGAGAATGCGAAGGAATAATTCTCCAATACATTCTTCTCATTATTATCGGAGATCGAATTGGTAAAGTCTATCGTATAGGTCGTATTCTCCTTCAACGTATCCATCAGCTCGATGACCGCCTTCCGGCCGTTCGCCCGGATAACGGGTTGCTCCATTTGGGGTGGAGTGATGATCACGTTCTCGGTAGGCTTATCGATCTGGATCAACTCATCAAAAATAATCTCCACCTTCTTTCCCTTATAGTTTATCTGGTTAGGCAACGGCGTACTGCTTACGAACTTAGGCGGGGCCTCATCATAAGGCCCTCCGTTCGGCGAGGCTATATTCGCGCACGAATACAGCACGACCAGCAGAAGTACCCCTATAAAGAACCGTAAACTATTTCTCACATATTTATCTTCCATTCAATACTCTCATTTCAATTGAGGGACAAAAATAGGGAAAAATCCTGTGAACGATAAGGATATATACGCTAATTAATCTATACAGGCCACCTAAATTAATTGAGTTATCATAAATTATCTTCACCTTATTGTCATTTTTCTCTCCTAAAGAATACACCCCATTTCCCAAAGTATCAATAACAAAATCACAGCTTCCCTCATGTTTTTTCCCATTCCCCTTTCTCATGGAATCGTAAGAATTTTTCAGCTTTTCTTCAAGTCTTATGGAGCTGATTGTATTATATTGGTTGTATGGAAGTATGATGGTCCGGAAATATGATTGGCCTTTATTGGCAGGAAGGGAGCGTTTCATGAAAGAAAAACACAGATTGATTCCTGTATTGATTTTCGCATTTATTTTGACTGTCCTGTGCACGGCTGCCGTATCACGTTGGTACCTGCTGCATCAGAAAGGCGGTACCTATAACTCCATTCTCCTGGGAAAGTTGGTTTCCAGCGACGGCAGGAAGCTGGTTTTACAGGGAAATATCACAAATCCCCAAGGCAGGAACGGACAGTATGCCATCACATACAGCCCCGGTATAACCGCGGCTGACAAAACCAAGGATTCTCATATAACACCGCCCACCGCCATCCCGCAGCTCCTTGTCACATACGGACCGGACAAAACGGAAATTCCTTCTTTTTCAGGAGGATATCAATTATATACGCCGGATGATGAGGGGACAGCAGAGGCTGTCATTGCCTGCGGAGCCGAACCTCTCTCCTATCTGGTCGGAAAGGTGCCGGACATTCCCTACGTCAAATTGGGGACAGATATTTCCCTGGATTTCAGGGAAGGCACTGTCCCAGATTCGGTCACGGTTCAGGACCTCATACTCCGCGGCGACGGCTCCCCGAAATACACGGAACAGGTCACAGAGGAATTC
>ERZ838225.1514-NODE-1514-length-17835-cov-4.742576_pt1 | contig 17835 bp, 16 predicted proteins | sample MGYA00519684_ERZ838225 | MGnify/ENA primary metagenome ERZ838225 (study PRJEB31850, sample SAMEA3708829) | human gut metagenome | biome: human gut; feature: human-associated habitat; material: faeces | place: China | collected 2014 ...
AGATGGAGATTAAAAAGCCGGTCGAGCAGCGGTTTCATGAGCAGACCGAAATTTATTATGTAATCAGTGGAGATGCAGAACTCTGGATCAACGGAGAGAAATTTCAGATTCAGGAAGGTAGTTTTTTCTGCCTGTATATGCATCTTTTTTATCGGATTGAAAATATCAGAAAACCTTTGCATTGTGTAAAGGTTTCTTTTCATATTGGCCTGTTTATGTCTTTGTGTTTTGAACAGCGCAAGGCAAGAGAAAATGAGATGCTGGTATACGGAGTGCAGTCTCTTCTTTTTCTGGATAAAGAGGAGCAAAAGAGAGTAGAACGTGTTTTGGAAGATCTGTTGGCGGAAGAAAAAGAACAGCGATTTTCGGTGCAGAATATGAGTATTTATCTTGCGATGCAGCTCTATGTATTATACTGTCGGTATGCGATGGAACGGAAGAAAAAAGAGGGGATACAAAAGGATGAGGTGTGGAATATCATCCAGAGAGTACTTCTGGATACGAGTAAGACCGTCTCTTTGGAAGAGTACGCAGAAACCGTGGGTATGACTGCAGTGACGCTGAACCGGAAAATCGTAAACCGGTGCGGATATACAGTTTTTCAGCTCCAGAAAATGGGAAAGGTATTGAATGCCTACGCTCTGCTGCATTTTCCGGAGCTGAACATTCAGTATATCAGTGATTATCTGGGATTTACGAATGTGGAAGATTTTTACAGAGTGTTTAAACGATACAGGAAAGTCAGTGTGAGAGAATATCAGACGAAAAATATCGGATGTGGAGCACAAATGCAGTCCGGGGAGGAATCACTGCAGATTTTAGAATATCTTTTCCTGCATTTTCAAAAACCATTTCAAATGAAAGAAATGGAGACAGAGATGAAAAAGAAGGAATCTCTGATTGAAAGAAGAGCGAGAGAGACGTTTGGGCGAAGCATACAAGAACTTCTGGAAGAAATCAGGATCCGGATTGCCTGCAGTTACTTGAGTGCTACAGACCGAACAGTTACACAGATCAGCAGTGATGTTGGTTTTGGAAGTATTTCCTCTTTTCAGCGAAGCTTTTCTAAGTACATGAATCAGACACCAAGTGAATACCGCAGGTTTCATCAATGTAAATAATTGATAATCATATTTAGAAATCTGCATATCTATTTTTGCTGGACTGCCCTATAATAAAAATAAAATAACAGGGAGGTAGCATGCAATGTTTGAACATGTATTTGCTCCGATCCGGATTCGGGATATGGAGCTGAAAAACAGGATTATCCTGCCGGCAATGGGGACCAGAATGGCGGAGGAAAACGGAGCTGTGACAGATAAGCTGATTGCGTATCACGCAGCCAGAGCAAAGGGCGGATGCGCATTGAATATCGTGGAGGTGGCAGCCGTACATACGCCGAGTGCACCGGCACATTTTGTATCCATCAGTGAGGATCATCTGATTGAGGGACATAAGAAACTGACAGATGCGATCCATGAGAATGGAGGAAAAGCGGGAATTCAGCTCTGGCAGGGATCTATCGCGGTTTCCATGGATCCAAAAGCACAGGTTTTGGTTGTTTCAGATATGAATTTTGGACCATATACGATCAAAGCGATTACAAAGGAACAGATCCAGGAAGTCATTGCATGTTATGGAAAGGCGGCAGCCAGAGCTGTGGAGGCCGGATATGACTGTCTGGAATTTCATCTGGCGCATAATTATCTGCCGCATTCTTTCTTAAGTGCAGGATTCAATCACAGAGAGGACGAATATGGCGGCAGCTTTGAGAACCGCTGCAGATTTCCGTTGGAAGTGATCGATGAACTGCGCAGAAATATGCCGGAAGGAATGCCTTTGTTCATCCGGATCGATGCGCAGGATGATATGTTGGAGAACGGACTGACGATCGAGGAAGTGATCCGATTCTGTAAGAGTGCAAAGGAGCATGGAGTCGATGTGCTGGATGTATCCAGAGGAAATATCATTACGGCAGCATCCATGTATGAGGTGCCGCCAATTGATGTGCCAAACGGATTTAACATTGAAAATGCGGCCAGAATCCGCAAAGAGACAGGCATGCTGACAGTTGGTGTTGGAAGGATCAACACAGCAGAACTGGCAGAAGAGATTTTGTCTCAGGATAAAGTGGATATGGTAGTACTAGGAAGAGCCCAGCTTGCGGATCCGGAATTTGCAAACAAAGCCAGAGCGGGAAAAGTGGATGAGATCGTACACTGTGTGGGCTGTAATCAGGGCTGCTATGACGGATTCTGTGATGTGGCCAACCGTCCGCATATTACCTGCATGAGAAATCCGATGATCGGTCACGAGGCAGAGTATGATCTGAATAAAGCAGAAGCATCGAAAAAAGTATGGGTGATCGGAGGCGGAGTGGCCGGAATGGAAGCTGCAAAGATTCTCCATGAAAGAGGACATGAAGTAACACTGTTTGAAGCGACAAATCAGTTGGGAGGAGAATTCCTTCTTGCAGGAGAGGCGCCTGGAAAAGCTGAGATGAAATCTGCAGCGATGGAGATGGCAGCGCAGGTAGAAAAACTGGTGACGGTTCATAAAAATACAAAAGTTGATGCGCAGATGCTGGAACAGGCAGATGTCGATGCAGTGATCCTGGCAATCGGATCTTCTCCGATTACCATCAATCTGGAGGGAATGGATAAGCTTTGGCATGTATCTGCACCGGAGGTGCTTCGGCATGAAGTCTGTCCGAAAGGAAAGGTAGCGGTGATCGGAGGCGGTCTGGTTGGTCTGGAAACAGCAGACACGCTTGCGACAGACGGATGTGAAGTCACTGTTCTGGAGATGAAAGACAGTATCGGAAGTGATCTGGGAAGCCTGCGTAAGATAGCTGTTATGATGAAAATGCAGCAGTTACAGGTAAAACTCTTGCCAAACAGCAAAGTATGTAAATTTACAGAAGAGGGGATTGTGCTGGAAGACGGAACGCAGATTCCATGTGAATGTGCAGTATTTGCGGTTGGATTTTTGGCAAACGATTCTCATCCGCTTGCAGAAGTGTGTGAAAAGAGAAAGCTTCCATATTATGTGATCGGAGACGCAAAATCGGCAAGAAGAGCGCTGGATGCGATTGCAGAAGGATTTGAGGTAGCGAGAACACTGTAGGCTGTCCGGGCAGTATATGAGCTGGAATATCGATTACAACAGTTACATAGTTTTATTTAAAATAAAACGCAGCAGACATTTTAATGAGATCTGCTGCGTTTTTTAGTGTTATGTAACGGAAAGAATTCCTTAATCTAACATAGCCTCTTTTGCTTTTTTAATATCTTCTTCGTCTTTCATAGGAAATAAAAAGTTTGCAACGATTGCCACAATACAGGTTCCTGTTACAGAATCACTGAAGATAAATCTTAATGCGGATGGCAGCTGTGCAACTGCGTCCGGATGGCTTGTCATACCAAGACCGAATGCAAAGGTAAGGCCCATGACAAGAATGTTGCGCTCACTGAATCCTGCTTTGGCGATCATCTTGATACCGTTGATCAAAATCATACCGAATACGGTAATGATTGCACCGCCGAGGACTGCATTTGGAATTGCTGAAAAAATAGCGCCAAGCTTTGGGAAAAACCCGGAGATCATTAAAATAAATGCTCCGGTAGCAATACACCATTTGTTTACTACTTTTGTCATGGCGACAATTCCGGCGTTCTGTCCGAATGCTGTATTTGGAAGTGCGTTAAATACAGCAGCAGTTGTGGAACCAAGTGCATCTGCCAGGATTGCACCGGAAGTTTCTTTTTCGGTAGCTTCTCTGTCGAAACCGGCGATGGTGATACCGGAAGTATTGCCGATCGTCTCCAGACCGGAAGTTACGAACAGTGCGGCAAAGCTTAAAATAGCGGAAAGGTGGAATTCCAGTTTAAACTGCATAGGAAGCGGGATTCCAAACCATGCGGCATCTGCGATTACAGAAGTGTCTACCATTCCGAGAAAGTAAGCGAGGACATATCCTGCGACCAGACCGACAAGAATGGCAGAATTTTTTAATAATCCTTTTCCGAAACGCTGAAGCAGTACAACGATCAGCAGAACAAAGAATGCAACGCTGAGGTTTTGAATGGAACCATAATCCTCGGCTCCTGAACCACCGGCAAAATAGTCCACTCCGACGTCCAGAAGATTAACACCGATCGTCACGAGCGTACAACCCACAACAAGTGGCGGGAAAAAGCGACGGATGTATTTGTAGAAAAATCCCATCAAAACTTCGATCATACTTCCTGCAAGACATCCTCCGAGAACAGCGCCGATTCCGCTGGCAGCTCCAATGGCCGAGGCTGTAGGTACGAATGCAAAGGAAGTACCCATTACAATAGGAAGATTGGCTCCGATCTGACGGTTTTTTCCAAGCTTAATGGGATACAGCTGAACAAAAGTTGTCAGTCCAGAAACAAACATTGCACATTGTACCATGATTACGGTATCAGCTCCGGACAGTCCACAGACGCTGGCAATGATAAGTATGGGCGCAAGGTTGGAAGTAAACATTGCAAGTACGTGCTGAAGCCCCAGAGGCACAGCTGTGGATAACCCCGGACGTCCTTCTAATTGATAGACCATTTCGCGGTCCTTTTGTCTTTTTGTTTTTGAATTCTGAGAATGATTCATAGAGTGTCTCCTCCTGTGATTGGTTATAAATGTTTATACAGAAGTTCGTACAGTGTATCAGTAACTTGTTTTTCACTGTACTTAGGAGCGGCTTAAATAGTTTGTGACGGATTTCCGAGCTTCAGATATAAATTTTTCCTCGTCAATGTTTACAAGATGCCCGTTCTCGACAACCATTTTTCCGTTGACGATCGTGTAGTCAACAGAACCTTTTAGTCCAACGGTACCAAGCATAGATTTTACATCCAGATCTGCCCCGATAAGGTCGAGGCGGTCCCGACGAATGAGGAACATATCTCCGGCTTTTCCCACAGCAAGAGAACCGATATCGTTTCGTCCGAGTATTTTAGCGCTTCCATTCGTAGCAATCTTTAGTATATCATATCCACTTGGTGCGTAGCTACTAGAATTCAGGCGATGTAGCAGAAAAGCGACACGCAATTCTTCCAAAAGGTTTGATCCGTCATTGCTTGCACTTCCGTCTACGGCAAGACCAACCGGTACATCGAGCTTCAACATATCAGGAATTCTGCAGATTCCGGAAGAGAGTTTCATGTTAGAGATTGGACAATGTGCCACACCGGTGCCGGTTTCTGCCAGAAGACGTAATTCCTCATCCTGAAAATGAATTCCATGAGCATACCAGACGTCATTTTCTCAGAATTTCCTCCACATTCTGTACGACGCTGTCTGGGGGAAGTCCTCCATCCTTTTTGCTTAGATCCATACTGCCCCGTGAAGCGTACATACGAATGCCGAGGTCTTTTGCGGCGGAAAACTGTGCATCCAGAAGTGCATCGGAATTTCCGTCCGGGAATACATAATGATGATCAAAACAAGTAGTACATCCGGTTTTTAAGAGTTCTCCCATGCCGGTTATAGGGCTGTGGTAAATAACATCCTGATCCAGATTTTTCCAGATTTCATATAAGGTGGTGAGCCAGTCGAAAAGTTCCATATTCTGTACTTGAGGGAGATTCCGGCTGAATGTCTGATAAAGATGATGATGCGTGTTGATAAGTCCCGGATAAACGAGATATCCGGATGCATCCAGCGTTTCGTCTGCGGTCTGTGCTTCGGGACCGATGTAAGAAATAACACCGTTGTTTATCAGGATGTTGGCGTGTTCCATAACGGTGTCTTTACTGTCACAGGTGATGACAGCAGAAGCATTTTTGATTAATAAGCTGTTCATAGATTATTTCCTCCGATTGGGTTTTGTTGTTTGAACGGGTATAAGAACAGATATCAGAATCATGGTTTCCTCTGGCGCCGGCAAAAACAGAGAAAAACTGCCGTAACAGATAACCACAAATTTTTGGAATCCCAAAAACCTGTAGTCAACTGTTACGGCAGTTGGTAGAAACGTTCATCCGATCACGAACTTATACAAGTTAATTTCTGGTATAAATATACATTTTTTTATCTGGTTTGTCGATATGATATGTGAAAAGTGTTAAAATAGTAGAGTTGAAAAGTATTTAGAAAAATTTCAAAATACCTGTTGCAAACGATAGAAAAATGGATTATAGTGTTTGTAAGGAATTTAGAAAATATTCTAAATAGATTCCGGGAAAGGATGGTGCCGATGGCATTTGCGGAGACTTTCAAAGCTCTTTCGGATCCGGTACGCAGGGAGATTCTTGTTCTTCTGAAGAAAGAAAAACTTTCAGCAGGAGAAATCGGGAAACATTTTGAAATGACAGGAGCAACGATCTCTTATCATTTGAAAATTCTGAAGAAGGCAGATCTGATACGGGAAACGAAATACAAGAATTTTATTTATTACGAGCTGAATATTTCTGTGGTGGAAGAGCTGATGCTCTGGCTGTCAGACTTGAAAGGGGATTCAACATTATGAAAGAAAATAAATCAAAAGTTATCATTACCAGCATTGTTACTGTTTTTCCAATGGTGATCGGTTTTCTGCTCTGGAATCGACTGCCGGAAAAGATTGCAACACATTTCGGGAGTGAAGGGGCAGATGGATGGAGTACAAAGCTGTTTGCAGTGGTGATTTTCCCGCTCATATTATTAGTCATCCATTTGTTCTGCCTGGGTGTGACCTTAAATGATCCCAAGAAGAAAAATATCGGAAGAGCGATGATGACGCTGATCTTCTGGATCGTTCCGGTTCTGTCTGTCGTGTCTAATCTGTCTATTTATGGATATGCACTTGGCATGGATGTGAATATGGAGGTGATCGTCAGTATTTTGATGGGTGGCATATTTATCCTGTTGGGAAATTATATGTCGAAGAATCATCAGAATTATACGGTGGGGATCAAACTTCCATGGACCTTGAACAGTGAGGAGAATTGGAATCGTACGCATAGAATGGCAGGAAAATTATGGATTCTGGCAGGACTGGTATTTTGGGGAAGTGTATTTTTTGAAAACAACACGGTACCAATTGTGATCATAGTCGTTGTTGTGACGATCCCGATGATCTATTCGTTTGTACTTTATAAAAAGGGAATCTGAAAAAGAATCAGACAGAAATTTTGTTTTGCTATTTATCACGATACCGTTTATAATAAAACGATACGAGATAAAGGAGAAAGAGAATTATGGAACAGAAAATAGTAGCAGTTGTGGCAGGAAGAGAAATCAAAGAATCTGATTTTGAAAAATTCCTGCAGAATGTACCGAGAGAGCAGCAGGCGTATCTTTCCAATCCACAGTTCAGACAGCAGTGTCTGGATCAGTTTGTAGCACTTCATATGTTTGCGGAGCTCGGCGGGGAGATGAAGCTGGAAGAGACAGAAGAATATCAGGAGATGGTAGAAAATGCCAAGAGAGATATCCTTGCACAGATGACAATGCGAGAAGTGATGAAAGATGCAGTTGTGACAGAAGAGGATGTCAAAAATTATTATGAGGAGCACAAGCAGCAGTTTACAAAAGGGGAGACTGTTCGCGCAAAACATATTCTGACAGATTCCAAAGAAAAATGTGATGCGATTTTAGCGGCGATCCAGAGCGGAGAGACATCCTTTGAAGATGCTGCAAAAGAAAAATCTACATGTCCGTCCGGAGCAAAAGGCGGAGATCTTGGAGAGTTTGGGAAAGGACAGATGGTAAAAGAGTTTGAAGATGCTGCGTTTACAGCAGAGATCGGTGCGATTGTGGGACCGGTTCAGACACAGTTCGGATATCATCTGATCAAAGTGGAAGAGAAAAAGGATGCGGCAGTTGCAGATTTCGAGGAAGTAAAGAATTCAATCAGGAACCAGCTCTTGCAGCAGAGACAGAATAAAGTCTACAGTGATAAAGTAAAAGAACTGCGTGAGAAATACGTGCAGGAATAAAAAGAAAACAGGACGATCAGGAAATGAGCAGTCCTGAAATAAGGAAGGTTGTGACTTAAAACGGTTGCAGCCTTCTTTATAATTAGTAATGAAGGGAGAAACACGTGATACGTAAATATCAACCACAGGATTTAGAGCACGTAATGAAAATCTGGCTGGAGACAAATCTTGCTGCTCATGGCTTTATCCCGGCAGAGTATTGGAACGAGCAGTATGAAGCTGTAAAAGAGGCTCTGCCGCAGGCCGATATTCTGATTTATGAAGAAGAGGGGACAGTTCTTGGATTTCTGGGATTACAGGACAGTTATATCGCGGGACTTTTTGTGGAAAAAGCATCTCGGTCCAGGGGGATTGGCCGCTTGCTTCTGGAAGCTGCTAAATCGGGACGGCAGGAACTGACACTTCACGCTTATGCAGAGAACACAGGAGCAGTCCGGTTTTATGAACGAGAAGGGTTTCAAACGGCAGCATTTGAAAAGGAAGAAACGACGGGACGTGAGGGTGTTTTGATGCGCTGGACAAGAGAAGAAGAGAAAAACAGCCTTTAAAAAACAGGATATTTGGTGTATAGTAATCTCTGTAAGTAAAATTAGGAGAATCGACATGAGTGAAAAAATTGTTTTGATAGATGGACACAGCATTTTAAACCGGGCCTTCTATGGAGTGCCGGATCTGACCAATGCGGAAGGCCTTCATACGAATGCGGTGTACGGATTTTTGAATATCCTGTTTAAAATTCTGGAAGAAGAAAAACCGGAGTATCTGACGGTCACATTTGATGTTCATGCACCGACATTTCGTCATGAGATGTTTGCTGATTATAAAGGAACAAGAAAGCCGATGGCAGAAGAACTCCGTCAGCAGGTTCCGGTCATCAAAGAGGTGCTGAAGGCGATGGACATTGCGATCATCGAGAAAGCCGGACTGGAGGCAGACGATCTGCTCGGTACGATTTCCAGAACCTGTGAGGAAAAGGGGATGGAGGTTGCTGTTATTTCAGGAGACAGAGATACTCTGCAGCTTGCTACGGAGCATGTAAAGATCCGGATTCCGAAGACAAAGGGCGGACGCACGGAAATCGAAGATTATTATGCAGCAGATGTCAAAGAGCGTTATGAAGTGACACCGACAGAGTTTATCGATGTAAAAGCGCTGATGGGGGATACAGCGGATAATATTCCGGGAGTGCCGGGAGTTGGTGAGAAAACTGCCACCAAGATTATTGTGGAATACGGATCACTGGAGAATGCCTATGCACATGTGGAGGAGTTAAAGCCGCCGAGAGCAAGTAAGAATTTAAAAGAATTCTGGGAACAGGCAAAACTGAGTAAAGTTCTGGCGACCATTGATACGCATGCAGAACTGGAGTTCTCTCTGGAAGATGCAAAGCATGGAAATATGTTCACCAAAGAGGCATATACGTGGTTCCAGAAACTGCAGTTTAAAAATCTGCTCGGAAAGTTTGATGTGGAAGCAGCTGAAAATGAAGTTGAAAAAGCATTCCGGGAAGTAACAGAGCAGGAAGAAATCGAGCGAATTTTCTCAGAGGCAAAAAAGGCAGAGTGTGTGGGAGCTGCACTGATCAAATGTGACGGGAATGTGCTGCCGTTATTTGCACATCCGTCAGGATACGGCAGGATTGCTCTGGCATACGGGAAAGATCAGGTGTATTCCATTGCATGCAGTATGGATACAGATATGGATGCACTGTTTGCACAGCTTTCGGATGTGGCACGTTCTGCCGGTCGTTTTGTCATGTTTGATCTGAAAAAATATCTTCCGGTATTGGGCGCGGTTTGTCAGAAAAACTGCTTTGACGCAACAGTGGCAGCCTATCTTCTGAATCCGCTGAAAAATGATTATACCTATGAAGATGTGGCAAGAGAACAGCTGGGACTGATGATGGATGACAAGGCAGATGAGTGGACAAAGAGCTGTTATGAAGCATATACTGCCTATGCGGCATCTGAAAAATTGATGGAAAAACTCAAAGAGGAGCAGATGGACAGGCTGTTTCTGGAAATTGAGATGCCGCTTGTATTTACCTTATTTGATATGGAACAGGCCGGGGTGCGCATTGAGGCTGAGGAGCTGAAAAAATATGGAGAACAATTGGGCGAACAGATCGTACAGCTGGAATCCGAGATTTACGAGATGGCAGGGGAGAATTTTAACATCAATTCTCCGAAACAGCTGGGTGTGATCTTGTTTGAAAAGCTGCAGATGCCTCATGCCAAGAAAACAAAAACAGGATATTCGACTGCGGCGGATGTACTGGAAAAGCTGGCTCCGGAATTTCCAATCGTGGATAAGATTCTGGAATACCGTCAGCTTACAAAGTTAAAATCTACGTATGCAGACGGACTGGCAAATTATATCGGACCAGATGGACGGATTCACGGAACGTTTAACCAGACGATTACCGCGACCGGGCGGATCAGCAGTACAGAACCGAATCTGCAGAATATTCCGGTAAGAATGGAACTGGGAAGGCTGATCCGGAAAGTATTTGTGCCTCAGGAAGGCTATGTATTTATTGATGCGGATTATTCGCAGATTGAGCTGCGTATACTGGCGCATTGTTCCGGAGATGCACATCTGATCCAGGCATACCGGGAGGCACAGGATATTCACCGAATGACAGCGTCTCAGGTGTTTAAGACTCCGTTTGACGAGGTGACAGATCTGCAGAGACGAAATGCCAAGGCAGTCAACTTTGGAATTGTTTACGGGATCAGTTCGTTTGGATTGAGTCAGGACTTGAGTATCACGAGAAAAGAAGCGTCTCAGTATATTGAAAGTTATTTTGAGACGTATCCGGGAATCAAAAAGTTTCTTGACGATTCCGTGACGCATGCAAAAGAAGAAGGATATGCCGTTACATTGTTTGGAAGAAGACGTCCGATACCGGAGTTAAAATCCAGCAATTTTATGCAGAGGAATTTCGGAGAACGTGTGGCAATGAATGCGCCGATCCAGGGAACTGCGGCAGATATTATGAAGATTGCCATGATCGGAGTCAACCGGGAACTGAAAGAAAAACAGATGAAATCCCGTATGATCCTGCAGGTTCATGATGAACTTCTGATCGAGACACATCCGGATGAGATCGAGACAGTGAAAGAGATCCTCAAACGGCAGATGGAAACAGCGGCTTCCTTAGATGTGCCGTTGATCGCGGATATGCAGGTCGGAAAAAACTGGTACGAGGCAAAATAGTGATGAAGGTAATTGGAATTACAGGTGGAGTGGGTTCCGGGAAAAGTGCAGTTTTAAAGCTGCTGGAGGAAGAATATCATGCAGTTGTAGTACAGCTTGATGAAGTTGCAAAAGCGCTGCAGAGAAAGGGCACTCCCTGCTGGAAAGCGATCGTAGAAGCATTTGGAAGAGAGATTTTAGATGAAAACGAAGAGCTGGACCGCAAAAAACTGGCCCAAATTGTGTTTCAGAGCAGTGAAAAGCTGGAACAGCTCAATGGGATCGTCCATCCTGCGGTAAAACAGCAGGTGCTTCTGGATATCGAAGAAAAAAGAAAAGAGAAGACAGAGCTGTACGTACTGGAGGCTGCTCTTCTTCTGGAAGCAGGATATGCCAAAATCTGCGAAGAAACATGGTTTATCTATACAGAGGAATCGGTAAGAAGAGAGCGGCTGAAAGCATCCCGGGGATATAGTGATGAAAGAATTACAGATATGATACGCAGCCAGAGTCCGGAAGCGTATTTTCGGAAAAACTGTACCCGGGTGATCGACAACAGCAAAGAGATCGAAGAAACAAGACGACAAATAGGAGAGATACTATGAGATTATGCAGCATTGCCAGTGGCAGCAGTGGAAACTGCATCTATGTAGGCAGTGACAATACACATTTACTGATCGATACCGGAATCAGTAAAAAAAGAATTGATGCCGGTTTAAAGGAGCTGGAGATCAAAGGGGAGGAGTTAGACGGGATTCTGATCACTCATGAGCACTCAGATCACATTCAGGGACTTGGAGTGTTCAGCAGAAAATATGAAATTCCGATTTATGCAACTACGGGAACGATTGCGGGGATTCAGGCATATTCCAGACTGGGAGTTATGCCGGAAGGGTTGTATCATGTGATACACAGTGATGAATCCTTTATGCTCGGGGATATTCGGGTAAATCCGTTTGCGATTTCCCATGATGCCAACGAACCGACCGGATACCGTCTTGAGTGCAGAGATAAATCTGTGGCAGTGGCGACAGATCTGGGAATCTATGATGCATACACGGTGTCCCATCTTCAGAATCTGGATGCAGTTCTTCTGGAGGCAAACCATGATCTGCATATGTTGGAAGTGGGACCATATCCATATCCGCTGAAGCGAAGAGTAATGGGAGACAAAGGACATTTGTCGAATGAATTGTCAGGACGTCTCCTTTGTGATATACTACATGATAATTTGAAACATATTGTTCTGGGGCATTTGAGCAAAGAAAATAATTATGAAAGTCTGGCATATGAGACTGTCAAACTGGAAGTGACATTAGGGGATAATGCATATAAAGGGGAGGACTTGAATATGGCAGTGGCAAAAAGGGACAGTATTTCAGAGATTATCACCGTTTAACTTGAGGAGGAAAAACCATGAAAAAATGTATCGTAACCGTAGTAGGAAAAGACACTGTGGGAATTATCGCGAAAGTGTGTACATACCTTGCAGAAAGTAAGATCAATATTTTAGATATTTCCCAGACGATCGTACAGGGATATTTCAATATGATGATGGTTGTAGATATTTCAGAAATCGAAAAAGATTTTAAAGTGATCTGTGATGAGATGGAGCAGATGGGCGAAGAGATCGGGGTAAAGATCCAGTGCCAGAAAGAAGAGATTTTTGAAAAGATGCACAGATTATAAGAATAAGCAGAGACGAGGATAAAGACCATGATTAATATGTATGAAGTTTCCGAAACCAATAAGATGATCGAGCAGGAAAATCTGGATGTTCGTACCATCACACTGGGAATCAGCCTGATGGACTGTATTGATTCGGATTTGAATGAATTGAACAGAAAGATTTATGAAAAAATCACAGTAACTGCAAAAGACCTTGTGTCAACAGGAAAACATATTGAAAGAGAATTTGGAATTCCGATTGTAAACAAACGAATTTCTATTACACCGATCGCTTTGGTCGGCGGTGCTGCTTGTAAGTGTCCGGAAGATTTTGTGACTATCGCGGAAACGCTGGATAAAGCGGCTAAGGAAGTGGGAGTTAATTTTATTGGAGGATACTCTGCTTTGGTTTCCAAGGGAATGACAAAAAGTGATGAGAATCTGATCCGTTCGATCCCGCAGGCACTGGCAAGAACGGAGCGAGTGTGCAGTTCTGTCAATGTAGGTTCCACCAGAACCGGAATCAACATGGATGCAGTACGTCTTTGTGGAGAAATGGTAAAAGAAACAGCAGAAGCGACAAAAGAGCGTGATTCTTTCGGATGTGCAAAACTTGTTATCTTTTGTAATGCGCCGGATGACAATCCGTTTATGGCGGGTGCATTCCTTGGAGTGACAGAAGCGGATGCGGTGATCAATGTCGGCGTCAGCGGTCCCGGAGTTGTGAAAAAAGCATTGGAAAAGGTGCGCGGTAAAGGATTTGAAGAGCTTTGCGAGACAATCAAAAAGACAGCATTTAAGGTGACACGAGTAGGTCAGCTGGTAGCCGGAGAGGCATCCAGACGTCTGGGAATCCCGTTTGGAATCATTGATTTGTCACTTGCACCGACTCCGGCAATTGGAGACAGCGTAGCAGAAATCTTAGAAGAGATTGGTTTGGAGCGGGTAGGTGCACCGGGAACGACGGCTGCATTGGCACTTCTCAACGATCAGGTGAAAAAAGGCGGTGTGATGGCATCCTCTTATGTAGGAGGACTTAGTGGCGCTTTTATTCCGGTCAGTGAAGATCAGGGAATGATCGATGCAGTGAATGCAGGTTCACTGACACTGGAAAAGTTAGAAGCCATGACTTGTGTCTGCTCAGTTGGTCTTGATATGATCGCAGTTCCGGGAAAGACTTCTGCAGCGACTATCTCCGGAATCATTGCAGATGAGATGGCGATTGGTATGGTCAACCAGAAGACGACAGCAGTTCGTCTCATTCCGGTGATTGGAAAAGATGTGGGAGAAACTGTCGAATTCGGCGGACTTCTGGGTTATGCGCCGATCATGCCGGTGAATGAGTTCGGCTGTGAGGCATTTGTAAATCGGGCAGGAAGAATTCCGGCACCGATTCATAGTTTTAAAAACTAGAAACAGGGGAGAAAAGATGAAAAAAATTGCAATCGTAACGGACAGCAACAGTGGTATTACACAGGAAATGGGAAAAACGATGGGAATTCATGTGATTCCCATGCCGTTTTTTATTGACGGGGCACTGTTTCTGGAAGATATTACGCTGACGCAGGAGGAATTTTATAAGCGTCTGGGAGAAGATTCTGATATTTCCACGTCTCAGCCATCTCCGGGTGAAGTCATGGAATGCTGGGACGAGCTGCTGAAAGAGTACGATGAGATCGTGCACATTCCAATGTCCAGCGGACTGAGCAGTACTTGTCATGCGGCACAGTCTCTGGCTCAGGAATATGAGGGGAAGGTTTGTGTAGTGGACAATCAGAGGATTTCTGTGACACAGAAACAATCAGTGGAAGATGCGATCGTGCTTCGGGATGCGGGAAAATCTGCATCTGAGATCAAGGAAATACTGGAGGCTGAAAAGCTGCAGGCAAGTATCTATATTACCGTAGATACGTTAAAATATCTAAAAAAAGGCGGACGTGTTACACCGGCTGCCGCAGCACTTGGAACGGTGTTGAACCTGAAACCGGTGCTTCAGATTCAGGGAGAAAAACTGGACGCATTTTCAAAAGTAAGAGGATGGAAAGCCGCAAAGCGTACCATGCTTAAGGCGATAGAAAAAGATCTGAATGACCGTTTCGCAGATGTCAGGGAAGATATGGTGCTGGGAATGGCTTATACTTGCAGTAAAGAAGAGGCTATGGAATGGAAACAGGAAATTGCGGAGAAGTTTCCGGAATACGAAATTGTAGAAGGTCCGCTTTCTCTAAGCGTTGCCTGTCACATCGGACCAGGAGCCATGGCAGTGACTTGTATGAAAAGAATCAGGTAATTGCCCAAAGAGAACCGGATTTGTTTGGTGTAATACGGAAAGCATTGTCTGATACGGGGTATAAATTTGAGTATCACTCAACAAGGCAAAAATAACAAATGAGTCAACAATTCTGATTAGATATCAAAGTTGTTGACTTATTTTTTGATGCACAGTTTATTTATTTTTTCAGTTTCGATATACTATAAAAGAAAAATTTTATTTCGTGAGGTTTCTGTGACATTTGAGTGATACTCTAAAAAGAAAAGGATGTGGTAGGATGCGCATTTTAGTAGTCGAAGATGACCATTTATTAAATAATACGTTATGTTATAACTTAATCTTTTCATAGCAGTAATTTATTTGATCTTAGCGGCGATTATTCCAGCAGTTGTGTTACATTTCTTTAATAAGGGGAGTGTGGTGAAACAGTTGCGGGCAGCGCTGTAAACAAGGTGCAGGAACATCCTATATGGAGACGGTTTGGGGTGTGGGATATAAATTCAATCATGGGATGTAAGAGGAAAGCGGTACTGTGAACTTGGCAGTACCGCTTTCGGTGTCATAAATTAGTTGTTTTGAGCTTCAGACAATTTTAACTGTTTATGGAGAGAAAGCGCCATAAACAGACTGATAAGATAAGAAAGGACATCAGCGATTGGTTGTGCATACAAAATGCCATTTAATCCCCAGAGGGTGGAAAGAATGAGAAGGATACCTATGGTCAAACTGCAATAGAGAGAAGTGCTTGCAATTTTATTTGTCTGTTCCTCTTTCCACTGTCCTAATAGTCGTGAAATATAGGATGCTGCTCCGTTTCCAAATAGTAATCCTAAACCGACAACAACTTGTCCAAGAGGGTAAACGATAGAAATTGCACCCATTTGACTTTCCCCTAGTCCGCCGACAAAGTATGCATCCACAAGGTTGTATAAAGCATTGATCAGCATTCCAATCATGGTTGGAATTCCCATAGCCAAGAGTGCTTTTGAAACAGGTGTATTTCCAAGTAGTTCCATTTTCTGTTTTTGATTGTTCATCATGTGTGACTCCTTTCACTCGACATATAATATAAAATATGCTACTATAAAATATAGTAATTGAAATGCAAAAGCTATACTACTATAATTTACAGTAGTTGCCAAGAAGGAAGGAGAAAAAATAAATGGCGACCATTGACTTAATTGTGTTAGGAATGTTAAAAAAAGAGGAATTAAGTGCTTATGACATTCAAAAACTGGTGGAATACCGGAATATCTCGAAATGGGTAAAGATCAGCACACCCTCTATTTATAAAAAAGTGATTCAGTTAGAACAGAAAGGCTTGATTTCCAGCCGAACGGAAAAAGAAGGAAATATGCCGGAAAAAGCAGTATATTCTTTGACAGAAAACGGAGAGTTAGAGTTTGAAAAACTGATGCATGAACTTTCTAGAAAGCCAATCCATCTGTTTTTGGATTTTAATGCAGTTATCGTAAACTTAGAGAGCATGCCAAAAGAAGAGCAGAGGGAATGCCTGGATGAGATAGAAATGAATATAGATATTCTTTTAAAGTATCTGGAAGAGAATCAGAAATTGAAAGAAAAAGCGGAGGATGTTCCGGTAACAGGTTTGGCGGTGCTTCGCCAACAGAAGCGACTGGCACAGACAATTAAGACGTGGATTGCTGATTTAAAAAAGTCATTGATTTAATGACAGATAGTGTATTTTGAAGTACAAATTTTATTTCATTGACAAGAATTTTTATTCTGTTAGGTTATGAATATGTAAGATCTTACAGATGAAAAAACCCGAAGCATGGGAAAATATATGAATGGAGTTAGTATGAATTTAGAAGAACTTATAAATAAAAATTATGATTCAATGACAGCAAATGATAAAGAAATGATTCACACAATTTTAGGTGCAAAAAAAACAGTTGCTAAAATGAATAGTACGCAACTTGCGGCGTTTTTAAATGTTTCCAGAACAACTTTTGTTCGCCTGATGAAAAAACTAGATATTGATACATACTCGGAATTTAAATTGTTACTTATGCGCAGAGATGCAGAGGAAATGGGAAATGTTTATAACCTGCAGGACATTGTGGATGAGTATCATTCTATGATTTCAGAATTGAAAAAACATGATTATATTCATATATGTGAGATGATTTATGAGGCTGAGACAATCTACTTATATGGATCTGGAAATGAGCAAAAAACGATTGCACAAGAATTTAAACACATTTTTCTGACTTTTGGAAAACATTGCGTGGATTTATTTGATAAAGGAGAAATTGAATTTGCAAAAGAGCGTTTTAAAAAGAATGATGTTTTTGTTGTGATTTCACTTTCGGGTGAAAATAAGAATACAATTGAAACTATACGAATTATTGGAGATAATATTAAAACGATATCGTTAACACGGTGGGAAAATAATGTATTAGCGAGAATGTGCCAAGAAAATCTGTATGTAGGGACAAAAAAAGTATTGCATCAATCGGGTCGATCTTATGAAATGGTGGCAATGTTTTATATTCTCTTAGATATTTTGTCTGTACGATATTTAGAATATTTGAATCGATGCAGAGAGGAGGAAAACAAGGCTTGAAAATTGAGGAATTATTAAATAAGCATTATAACGAATTTAGTATTAACGAAAAGTATATATGTAATTATTTAGTGAATCATTATGAAGAGTGTGTAAAAAATACAGTTGAAGAGTTTTCAAAGAATTGTAATGTATCTAAAACAATGATGGTTCGTTTTGCT
>ERZ838225.1521-NODE-1521-length-17689-cov-4.899002_pt1 | contig 17689 bp, 9 predicted proteins | sample MGYA00519684_ERZ838225 | MGnify/ENA primary metagenome ERZ838225 (study PRJEB31850, sample SAMEA3708829) | human gut metagenome | biome: human gut; feature: human-associated habitat; material: faeces | place: China | collected 2014 ...
ATGAGTTTGATTTTTATACTTTCAATAGGGGTTGCCTGCGCTGCTGAAAGAACATATGAAGTGACTGATGGTGGTTGTATTGTCAGCTTACCTGAACAGTATGCAGTAACAGTTGTGGAAAGGCCGACCGATCCAAATGACGAACTTGGGGTTCAGGTCGCGCAGCTTTCAATAAGTGACCCTGTTAATAAATCGATGACAATGCATGTTATGGTGGAAAGCAGTAAATTGACAAAAGAATTGCCCGACCTGAATTATAGACCTGGCGGAGTGATGAAGGACTATTTTGCGGAAAATCTGCAAAACAGCGGTTGGCAGGAGCCGGTAGTCGCAGGTGAGCTGCAGAATGGGAAGATGTATTTTATTAAATTCAGCAGCTATATAGCTGACAGCGTAGGGCAGAAATATGACGGACAGATTTATGCCACCCTTAAGAACGGTAATTTGATTTATCTGATGATAATGAGTAAAGAACGGGCTTTGACAGCGGACGAAAAAACATTTTTAGAAACGACTGTCAAAAATTTACAGTTTAAAGATGCTATACTGGTAAATACCAATGCACAAAATAAATAAAAGGTTCCGTACGTTAAGTACGGAACCTTTTATTTATAAAACCAAAAAACGGCTGCGACTCGCACCACCGTAGTCGCAACCGCTTTTTGAGGTTGAAAGGATGAAAATAATTGAGAGAGAAGGGAGGAGGTAATTGCATTAAATGCTTTTGCCTTGTCTATATAATACATTATTGCAATAGGGTTTGCATCTTACAATGATTACATAATCTGTTTAATATAATTACATAATTATATTAGGACTAAAAGTTTTTCAAGCTAAACCTCAAAAAATTATTTTGCTTTTTACGAGAAGGCTTGATAAAATGCCATTAAGAATTGGCAGGTGGTGGAAAAATGCAGACAGTGGCATGTTTTGGTGATTCTTTGATTTATGGTTTCCCTTTTGGCTCGCGTATATCGTGGCTTGCCGAAGCTGAAAAACTCACCGGAGATAAATTTTTGAATTATGGAGTATGCGGGGATTGTACAGACGATATTTTATCCCGCCTGAAAACAATGCCTTTGCCGGCTCATATTAAACATATTTTGTTTCTGGGAGGAGCTAATGATATCATTCAAATGCGTCCGCAGAAATTTATTCTGGAAGATTTGGATAAAACCTTGAGATATTGTCAGAGTAAAAACTTTGATTTGGGTATTGTTTTGCCGCTTGTAACGGCGGAAAGCAGGTTAAACGAATATATTTTGCCGCTGCGTGAGGCAATAAGCGCACGTTTCGCAGAGCGGGCCTGGCTTTTGGATCTGCAGCCTGCTGTTGGACTGACTGCTGCAGAAAGGAAGAAGGCATATCTGGATGGCGTACATCCGACGGCAGCCGTTTACAGGGCTATGGGAACATATGCCGCGCCGCTGCTTAAAAACTGGCTGGAAAAAGATAATAGTAAATAAAGAAACTTTGCTTTCACCGGCCTTTTTGTATTATAATAAAGAAATAGATAAGTAGGCAGGCGTTAAATTTAACGCGGCATTTATGCTGAATATTTAATTATTGAAGATAGAGGAGAATATCATGTTTATTGATCGAGCGAGAATATATGTTGAGGCAGGTGCCGGCGGTGACGGACGCAGCAGCTTCAGACGCGAAAAATTTGTTGAAAAAGGCGGCCCGAACGGTGGAAATGGCGGTCGCGGCGGCGACGTGATTTTAAAAGCTGATAAAAATCTCAATACTTTAATTGATTTTCGTTACAAAAGAAAATTTGTTGCCAAACGTGGCGGACACGGCGGTAATTCCAACTGTACAGGCCCACGTGCCGATGATGTGATCGTAAAAGTACCTCTTGGAACTTTAGTGCGCGATGATGCTACCGGTGTGCGCCTGGCTGATTTAACTGAGGACGGACAGGAATATGTTATTGCTAAAGGCGGCCGTGGTGGTAAAGGTAATGCCTGCTATGTTACAAGTACCAACAGAGCACCGACTTTTGCAGAAAAAGGTGAACCGGGCGAGCTGCGCTGGATAAAGCTGGAGTTGAAGCTTCTGGCTGACGTTGGCCTGGTAGGCTATCCGAGTGTCGGTAAATCCAGTATCATTGCACAGGTTTCGGCTGCAAGACCTGAAATTGCCGCTTATCATTTTACTACATTGACCCCTGTTTTAGGAGTGGTGCGTATCGATGCTGAACGCAGCTTTGTTCTTGCTGATATTCCCGGACTTATCGAGGGAGCGCATGAAGGTGTTGGCTTGGGTCACGACTTTCTGCGTCATGTAGAACGTACGAAAGTACTGCTGCATGTTTTGGATGTTTCCGGTACCGACGGACGTGATCCTATTGAGGATTTTGAAAAAATCAATTTTGAGCTGTCTCAATACAGCGAACGGTTAGGACGCCGCAAGCAGCTGGTAGTTGCCAACAAAATGGATTTGCCGGAAGGCCAGGAAAATTTCCAGCGTGTTAAAGAATATGTTGAAGCTAAAGGCTATGAAATCGTTAAGGCTTCGGCGGCTACCGGCGAAGGTCTGCAGGAACTGATGTATAAGGCTTATGAGATGCTGCAGAACTTTGAACCGGAACCGGACGAAGAAGAGAATATCATTATGGATGAAATAGACCCGGACAGTTTTGAGATCACGGCTTGTGCGGATGCTGATTTTGAAGTAAAAGGGAAAAATATCGAGCGTTTGGTAGCTATGACCAATTTTGATAATGACGAAGCTTTGTATCGTTTCCAGCTGATTTGGAAAAGCCTGGGGATTGATGCGGCTTTAAAAGAAAAAGGTATTCAGGAAGGTCAAACCGTACGTATCCGCGATATGGTATTTGAATTCAAAGAATACTAAGATTTTAACGAGGGGATTGAGCTGGATGACTTTTGACCGCTCTGCACTTAAAGAAGCTAAACGTATCGTAGTGAAAGTTGGTACCAGTACCATAACTTACGCTAACGGTAAACGTAATTTTGAACAGATAGACCGACTGGCCCGGGAACTTGCCGACTTACAGAATCAGGGTAAAGAAATGATCCTTGTTACTTCCGGTGCCGTTGCTGTAGGGGTAGACCGTCTGGGGCTGTCCGAAAAACCAAAGACTATTCCCGGTAAGCAGGCTGCTGCTGCTGTGGGGCAGGGTATTTTAATGCACACCTATGAGAAGCTTTTTGCCGAATATGGACAGATCGTAGCGCAGGTGCTGCTTACTAAAACAGAATCTTTGGACAGGCACCGCTATACAAATTCCCGCAATACCTTTATGGAGCTGCTGAAAAACCGGGTAATTCCTATTGTCAATGAAAATGACGTTGTAGCTTTAGATGAATTGAAAATAGGCGATAATGACAATATGTCGGCTCTGGTTGCCGGCATCGTCGATGCTGATCTGGTAGTTATCCTTTCTGATGTGGACGGATTATATACCGCAAACCCACAGACACATCCCGATGCGAAACTAGTGAGTATCGTCAGTGATATTACTCCTGAAATTGAGGCCAGTGCCGGTGGTGTTGGCAGCAGCTTGGGTACAGGAGGGATGTTTACCAAGATCCAGGCGGCTAAAGCCGCTACCAGTTCAGGTATCCATCTGGCAATTGCCCGCGGTGATGAAAAATATGCCATAGCCCGTATTTTGCAAGGTGAAAATATAGGTACAGTTTTTGTTTCGAAAGAGAACAGGCTGCAGTTTCGTAAACGCTGGCTGGCTTTTGGCGCCCGTATCATGGGCAAACTTGTTATTGACGAAGGCTGTGCCAAGGCCGTGCGTAAAGCCGGCGGCTGCAGTATTTTACCGGCAGGAATCACGGCAGTTGAAGGACAGTTTGAAGCGGGAAATACCGTCAGCGTTGTCGATATGGCAGGGCACGAACTGGCTCGCGGGTTAAGTCACTATTCTTCAGCCGAGCTGGAGCAGATCAAAGGTGCAAAAACTTCGGAAATAGAAGATAAAATAGGCCATAAAAATTACGATGAGGTTATTCATCGTGATGATCTGGTTATTTTAGGTTAGGAGGTATCTGACATGACAACTTATGAAATGGTGCGTACTAAAGCCGAAGCGGCACATCGTGCGGCCGGTGAACTGGCAGTAACTTCTACCGTGATCAAAAATAAAGCTCTGTTGGCGATGGCAGACGCGCTTGAAGCAGGGGCTGCGAAAATTTTGGCGGCTAATGCCAAAGACATGGAAGCCGGCCGTGCTAATAATATGAAAGAATCGATGTTAGACAGATTGGCGCTTTCCCAGGTACGTATCAACGCTATGGCTGAAGGTCTGCGTCAGGTAGCGCAGCTTGAAGATCCTGTCGGTAACGTTTTAGACGGGCGCAGGCTGCCTAACGGTTTAACTGTGACTAAGGTACGTGTTCCTCTTGGCGTTATCGGGATTATTTATGAAGCCAGGCCGAATGTTACGGCTGATGCGATCGGTTTGTGCGTAAAATCAGGTAATGCGGTTATTTTGAAGGGCGGCAGCGAAGCGCTGCAGTCTAATATTGTCATTGCCGGCATACTGACGCAAGCGGCAGAGTCGGCAGGTATCCCTGCTGGAGCAATACAGTTCGTTGACAGTAGTGATCGTCAGGCAGTAACTGATTTAATAAAAATGAACGGACTGGTCGACGTAGTTATTCCCCGCGGCGGTGCTGGACTTATTCAGGCAGTGGTACAGAATGCAACGGTTCCTGTCATCGAAACAGGCATCGGTGTCTGTCATACTTATGTGGATGCAGGTGCAGACTATGATATGGCGCGTGCGATTGCGATCAATGCTAAAGTACAGCGTCCGGCAGTTTGCAATGCTATGGAAACATTACTGGTGCATGAAGACGCTGCTGCTGAATTTTTGCCGCAGATGCTGACAGAATATTTTGCCGCCGGCGTCACTATTATCGGCTGTGGTAAGACGCAGGCTTTTGATAAACGAATCCAGGCAGCTACAGAAGCAGATTGGGCCACAGAGTACGGAGATCTGCGTTTATCAGTAAAAATAGTAAGCGGATTGGAAGAGGCTCTTGCACATATTGCTAAATATGGGACTAAACATTCTGAATGTATCGTCACCAGTGACTATAACCATGCCCGCACGTTCCAGCAGCGTGTCGATGCTGCTGCAGTTTATGTTAATGCTTCAACACGTTTTACAGACGGCTTTGAATTCGGGTTCGGCGCTGAAATTGGCATCAGTACACAAAAACTGCATGCACGCGGACCAATGGCTTTGCCGGAGCTAACCAGCAGCAAATATCTTATCAGCGGCGACGGACAAATACGTGGTTGATTTTTAAACTAAAAGCAGCCTGCGCCCAGCGCAGACTGCTTTTTCTGTTTTTAGAAATCACTTTTTTGTCATACTTTTTGCAAAAAATGTCATTAAAAAAACACAGAATTTCGTTATCATAGGTTTTGACCAAAAGAATGGAATAAGTTATAATTTTAAACATAGTACGAGCTGATAAGAATTGTTAATTTTACGAAAGTAAAGAGGGATGTATGATGTTAGCATGGATAAAACGTAATAAGTATCTGCTGGGATTTTTGATAGCTGTGATAGCGATCGGTTATTTTGGCTATGGTTATTATAAAAGCAGTACCGAAGTTAAAGAAACGGTGCGGACGGCGACCGTTGAATATGGACATTTATCGGACAGCATATCAGCTACCGGCAGTTTAAGTGCCGTAGATAATGTCGATATCAGTTCCAAAATAACCGGTCGTATCGTTGAAGTCTGTGTTGAAGAGAACGATCATGTCAATGCCGGACAGGTACTGGTACGTTTAGATGATACTTCGCTGGCGGCAACACAAACACAAATGCAGGCCAAAATGGAAAATGCTTTAGCGACTTATAATCGTTACAGTGCACTGCTGGCCAAAGGAGCTATTTCAAAATCTGATTATGATCTGGCAGAAGCCGATTATACAGTTGCGAAAGCAAATTATGACCAGGCTACCTCTAATGTTAATGATACTGTCATTACTACACCGATTTCCGGTTATGTCATAGGCAAACCTACCCCCGTTGGTCAGACGATCAGCTCTGGTATTTCCGAACCTCAGGTCATCATGTCTATTGCCAATCTGGATAATATGCAGATCGAAACCATGGTTGATGAATCTGATATCGGACAGGTAAAAGTAGGGCAGAAAGTAAACTTTACAGTTGATTCCTATCCGGATAGAACATTTGAAGGTATAGTAAGACTGGTATCCCGTAAAGCTGTTACCGAAAATAATGTTATTTATTACACCGTTTATGTAGATGTAGCCAACTCGGAAGGTAAATTGCTGCCAACAATGACAGCCCGCGCAAATATTATTGTCAATGAAGCAGACGGTGTACTGATGGTACCGGCTAATTGCCTGCGTACTGAAGGCAGCAGCCGTTATGTACAGGTTTATAATGAAGCAACAAAAGAGATCCGCAACGTAGATGTTGAAGTCGGTCTGAGCGGTGACGATAAGGTCGCAGTCAGCAGCCCTGAACTTAAAGAAGGCGATAAAATTTTGGTCAAGGCCGCTAAAGCAACGCAAACTAACAGTAATCGCATGGGTGGCCCTCCGATGCACTGATAAAATGAAAGGAGCTGCGCATATGACTGCTGTAATCAGGCTTGAAGATATTATGAAAACATATGTTATGGGCGATGCCGTAGTCCATGCGCTCGATCACGTCAGCGTAGAAATCGGTGTCGGTGAATTTACTTCTATTATGGGACCGTCCGGCAGTGGTAAATCAACAATGATGAATATTCTGGGCTGCCTGGACAGACCAACCTCCGGACAATATTATCTGGATGGCAAAGAAGTCGCCGGCTATAGTGACGATGAACTGGCGCGTACGCGCAATGCTAAAATCGGCTTTGTTTTCCAGAACTTTAATCTGCTGCCGAAACTGTCAGCACAATTAAATGTAGCTTTGCCTTTAGTTTATGCCGGTATTGGCGAAGAGGAAAGGCTGGAACGGGCTAAAACAGCTTTGGAAGCAGTTGGGCTGGGTGACAGGATCGACCATAATCCAACGGAAATGTCAGGCGGTCAGCGTCAGCGTGTGGCTATTGCACGCGCACTGATCAATGACCCGGCCATTATTATGGCGGACGAACCTACCGGTAATCTTGATACCAAATCCAGCTATGAAATTATGGATATCTTTAAAAAAATGAATGATAATGGCAAGACGGTAGTCATGGTCACACATGAGCCGGATATCGCCGAGCAGACCAAACGGATTTTAACTATGCGTGACGGTAAGCTGGTCAGCGACGAATGGAGGGCTGACCATGTTTAACGAATCTATCAAAATGGCCATTGACGGAATGATTTCCAATAAGCTGCGTACATTGCTGACGCTTTTGGGAATAATTATCGGTGTCGGCGCTGTTATTGCCATGGTCAGTTTGGGCTTTGGCGTTAAGGAACAGGTCAAAAACAACATTTCCAGTCTGGGCAGTAACCTGCTTATCGTTATGTCCGGCGGACGTACCGCCAGCGGCGCACGCTTGGCAGCCGGTCAGGGTGCGCGTCTGACGGCGGAAGATGCTTACGCCATCGAAAAACAGATCGAAGGCATTGCTTATATTGCCCCGGCTGTTTCTTCATCTTATCAATTAGTTGTCGGCAACCAAAACTGGACTGCCAGTGTTGAAGGAACGACACCTAATGTACTGGATATCCGCAGCTATAAATTAGCTGAAGGCCGTAATATGACTGAACGTGATCTCAGCAGCAGAGCCAGAGTTTGTGTTATCGGACAGACGATTGTCGATAATCTGTTCCCCGAAGGCGATGCTGTTGGCAAAACTCTGCGTATCAATAAAGCACCGTTTCAGGTAATCGGTGTCCTGGAAGCCAAAGGTCAATCGGCTGGCGGCCAGGATCAGGATGACGTGGTATACATACCGCTGACAACGGCGCAAAACCGCATGATGGGTATTACCCATATAAACAGGATCACGATCCAGGCCGAAAATGAAAATGTTATCGACCAGGTGCAGGGCGAAGTAGAACAGCTGCTGCGCCAGCGGCACAAAATCAAAGCAGGCGACGATGATGACTTCACCGTACGTAATCTGGCAGCTTTGATGGAAACAATGATGGAAACTGCTAATACCATTACCCTGCTGTTAGGCTGCATAGCTGCTATCAGCCTGCTTGTCGGCGGTATCGGTATTATGAACATCATGCTGGTTTCTGTTACCGAACGGACACGGGAAATAGGTATCCGTAAAGCACTTGGAGCGACTTACAACAATATTCTGCTGCAGTTTCTGATCGAAGCTATGGTGATCGGCGTTGTCGGCGGTACACTGGGTGTGATTTTAGGTATCGGTTCCTCCTATGCCATCAGCTATTTTGCCGGCTGGCAAACGGTGATCTCCATACCGACTATTATCATTGCGGTGGTATTCTCCGTTGGCATTGGTTTGTTCTTCGGCATCTATCCTGCACGTAAAGCTGCACTTTTAGATCCTATCGAGGCGTTGCGCTATGAGTAAAAATTATTGCAGTGAGCATGAAGTTAAGCAAAATATCACTAAAAAAGTAACCTGTCACGAAAAAATGCAGGCCTTCTTAGATTATCTAAGAAGGCCTAAAACTGTTTTTGATTTAAAAGACCGTACTAAAGCACTGCTGCTTTTAGTTGCCATCATTATTGGCGTTCAGTATCTGCTGAAAGTTTTTTTCTAAATTTCTAACTGAAATTGATATAGAAGACTGATCTGTTTTCAGGTCAGTCTTTTTTTTTGCCACTTTTTTTTTGCCACTTTTTTGATAAGCGAATTTTATACAAAAACGAGAAAATTTATGTTTGATACAAAAATTTTTTAGAATAGTTAATATACTTAATATAAACGAAAACAAATAAAAAATTATATTATAAGGAAATCTTGACAACAAGAGTATAATTAATTATATAAAGTTACAAATTATTAAACTAAAATAAATGAAATAAAATAAAGGAAGCAAATTTGATGAAACAAGTTTTAGTAAAAACGGGGATTGTTTTAATTTTGAGCTGCAACGCTGTTCAGGTACAGGCAGCACCGGCAGATATGCTCTCACAGCAAAGCCGGATAGATCAGATCGAACAGCAGCAAAGTGCCAAAAGGCAGGCCAGGGAAGAACGTGAGCGCATTAACGCGCCTAACGTAAATCTGGCTCCACAGACGGAAACAGCGGAAGCAGTACAGTTACCAAAAGAAAAAGTAAGCTTTTTGATCAGAAAGATAGAAATAGAATGTGCAAATAAAAAATATAAAGCCAGTTTTAACTGGACGAATCAAGTATTAAAACAGTACGAGCATCATCGTATTGGTGTTGAAGGAATAAATATTTTAGCAAAACTGTTATCCGAAAGCATCATTGATAAGGGTTATGTTACAAGCAGAGTAGTTATTCCCGAACAGGACTTATCTCTTGGTACATTAAAATTTATTATTATTCCGGGTACTATACATGATATCCGTTTCGCACAGGATACATGGGGTACCTGGCGCAACGCATTTCCTGCCGGTCCCGGTAAACTATTAAATATCCGTGATTTGGAGCAGGGACTGGAGCAAATGAAACGTGTACCCAATCAGGATGTTACCATGCAGCTGGTTCCGGGAACTAATCCTGGTGAAAGTGATGTTGTGATAGATGTCAAGCGTGGCGATAAACCATGGACTGTTGGATTATCCATAGATGATTCAGGTACTGAAAGTACTGGCAGATTGCAGGCTACTGCTAATATTGCCTTATATAACCCAACTGGATTGAATGATATTATGAGTTATAGCTATACCAAAGACGCAGAGGGCAATGACAGTGCCTATGGTACTAAAAATTATTATTTTTCTTATTCGCTTCCATATAAAGACTATACTTTCAGTGTCAGTAAATATCGTAACCGCTTTTATCAAACTGTTCCCAGTATTGTGCCATTCCTGTCGAGCGGTCAGACAGATGGAATGGAAATCAGTGTACAGAAGCTTTTATACCGTGACCGGACCCGTAAGACGCAGGGACAATTTAAACTTATCAAACGTAAACGTCACAGCTTTATCAATGATACGGAAATAGAAGTGCAGCGTCAGGAAACCACTGCTTATCAGCTCGGCCTGCTGCACAGGCAGTATTGGGGATCAAGCACGATAGATATGCTGCTATATTATCAAAAGGGTATGCCATGGTGGCAGGCGGAACCGGGTTTGACAGATCAGGTTGAAGGCACTGCTACTACACGCTACAGTTTATATGGTTTGAATCTGAATATTGCTGCGCCTGTAAAATTGGGCAAGGTACAGGGGCGGTATACTTTTAACCTCCGCGGTCAGTATACGACCGATGTTCTGTATGGTGCAGACCAGTTCAGCATTGGCGGACGTTATACGGTGCGGGGATTTGATGGAGAGCAAACTCTTTCTGCAGAAAATGGGATAATTATTCGCAATGAGCTGAGTGTTGCGATACCTGAACTGCGTTTGGAGCCTTATCTTGGACTGGATTTGGGACATGTTTGGGGACCTTCAGACGAATATCTGCTTGGGAAAAATCTGGCAGGAGCCGTTTTCGGCATCAGGGGCAATTTACTTAAAGGCCTGCAGTATGACGCCTTTATCGGTACGCCGATCTATAAACCTGAAGGCTTTAAAACATCGAAAACAGCTTTAGGATTTCAGGTGTACTACCAATTTTGAGCAAAGAAGGGTAAATAATGAGTAACTATAGAAGAAAAGAACTGACAAAAAAAATCACTGCTTCACTGCTTTTGTTAAGTTTTTCGTCACAGCCTTATTTCAGCACGGCTGTTTTTGCCAATACTACTACTACAGTGTCTGCACCTGCTGCAGGACAGCAGGTAAATTCACAGAATATTGGCGGTACAGTTGTCGTCAATATAAATAATCCACAAGGGCCGGGCGGACTGTCGCACAACAAGTTTACCGACCTGCAGGTAGGTAAGGAAGGCATTGTTTTTAATAACAGTCAAAATGCGATAAATACACAACTGGTAGGTAACATAAGCGGCAACAGCAATCTTACAAACGGCCCGGCTGGTATCATTCTGAACGAAGTTACAGGCAGTAAGTTATCGGAGTTAAACGGTATGTTGGAGATTGCCGGACAACAGGCCAGCCTTATCATAGCCAATCCCAACGGCATCAATGCCGCCGGAGTAGGCTTTATCAATACTAACAGGGCAGTTTTGACGACTGGCGTGCCCACTATTGATGCTGCCGGAAATTTAGAAGGATTTACAGTTAACAATGCTTCCGAAATCACTTTTGCTGATAGAATTGAAACAGATACCGCTGGTGCAGAAACAGGTTTTATTAACGGTAGCAGTACTACGCCGCGAATTGACCTGATCAGCCGAGCTGTAAAAATAAACGGAACCTTGCAGGCCGAAGAACTGAATGTAGTTACCGGTGCCAACAAAGTAGCCTACAGCGATCTGCAAGCAGAGCAGATGTCAGCAGCAACAGCAAAACCAGCCCTGGCGCTTGACGTTTCTGCTTTGGGCGGTATGTATGCCGGCAGAATAACGATGGTGGGTACAGAAAACGGTGTCGGCGTAAAAAATGCAGGTGTTATGGAAGCTGTCGGCGAAGCCGGCAGTATTTTGCTTAATGTCAATGGCAGAATAACCTTTGCCCAAAGCGTAGAAACAGAAAACGGAGAAAGCAGTGTCCTCAGCAGGGTTACAGCTCAGAAAAATATTGAGCTGCAAAGTTCAGATACCATAGAATTTGCTGATGATGTAACTGCCGGAGTTGATTTTACAGCAAACGCTAAAAACATCATTGCAGATAAACAGCTTACAGCCGGCATCTACAGACCAACCAGCGCAACAGACGATGGAGCGGAGCCGGAACCTGTTGTTAATGCCGCAGCAAAAATGACTTTGACAGCTGCCGATACTATCACTAATGCCGGAGCTGTCAGCAGTGAAGGCAGTTTAACGACTACAGCCGGACTCTTTACAAATAGCGGTTCTGTCAGCGCAGCCTCAATCACAGTCAGCGGTAAAGATGTGATCAATCAGGGCAGTATCGACCAAAGCGGTACGGGAGTGACAACTGTTGCTCTTAGCGGTACTTTAAGCAATACAGCAGCCGGCAGCGGACAAAACAGTATACTGCGTACATCGGGCGACCTGAAACTTACTGCGCAGGGAATTGTTAACGCAGGTAACAGTATCATTCTGTCTTCACAGGCAGCAGAAGTGACTGCTGCAGATATCAGCAACGAAAACAGTACTATCTCTGCCCAAAACGGAAATCTGACGATAACAGCAGATAATTTAAAGAACGATGGCGGGTTTCTGAAAGCCAGGCAGGCTTTTTCTCTAAGCAGCAAACAAAATTCTTTGAGCGGCACCATTGATGCCGGTACCGATCTTGACATTACGAATACTGATAACGGCAGCCTTACCCTGGCGAAAAATGCTGTTTTGCGCGCCGGCGGCGATATCAGTGTTATTGCAGGCGTGATCGATAACGCAGGCGTACTTTTAGCTCAAAATGATATCATCTTTACTGCCGGCAGCGCTGCCAACCAGACCACAGGACGGATTTCTGCACAGAAAAATGTCGATCTGCCGGATAATTTTACTAACGAGGGCACGCTTACCGGCAGTAATGTTGTTGATATCCCGCCCGAGCAGCCCGATAAAATACCGCAATTTACGGCTCCGGATACCGGTGTCAGCACTGACAAAGCTGCAGCTTCAGATTTTGTAAAAATAGAAGCCGATAAAAATGCCGCAACAGAATATAAGCCGATCGTTGAGAAAACCAACAGTGGCATTGATATCGTTCAAATCGCATCCGCTAACAGTGACGGCGTTTCGCGTAACTTATATACATGGTTTGACGTCAATAAAAGCGGGCTTATTTTAAATAATGCCACAGAATATGTAAATACCCAGCTGGGTGGTTATGTTGATTACAACTATCGGTTAGGGCTGCGTCCGGCAAAAATCATCCTCAACGAAGTAACAAGCGCCAATCCCAGCAGCATCAACGGATTTATTGAAGTTGCCGGTCACAGAGCCGGTGTTGTTATTGCCAACGCCAATGGGATCGTTGTGGATAATGGCGGCTTTATCAATACCAGCCATGCCGTGTTTACTACAGGCAAACCGGTAGTGAATGGCGGACTTGATACCTATCAGGTCAATGGCGGCAGCGTGATCATTACCGGGCAGGGGCTTGACGCCAAAACTACCGATCGTCTGGATATTGTAAGCGCTGACGCAGCCGTTACCGCAGGTGTTTGGGGCGGGGATGAAATAAATGTTGTTACCGGACATAACAGCGTTGATGCCCAAAACCTGCAAACGCAAAAATTAAATAACAGTACGGCCGGTATGGACAACACCATTGACATTGCCTCGGTAGGCGGCATGTATGCCGGCAAAATAACGCTGGTAGCCAATGATACTGATGCCGGCATCAAGAACTTTGGCAATATCAACGCTTCCGGTTCAGGGATAACGCTGGCATCTGACGGTAAACTTGCTCAGCATGGCAGGCTTGCCGCTCAAAAAGGGTCCGTCAGCATTACGGCGGGCGGAGATATCTATAACAGCCAGCAGATCTTGGCCGGTACGGATCTGCAGCTGCAGACGAAAGGTGATTTGCTCAGTACAGGTACTATTGGCAGCGAAACCGGTATAATAAACCTTACTGCGGCCAGAGATTTTACGCAAACTGGCAGCGTGCGTCTGGAAAAAGGCGATTTAAATATAAACGTCGGCAGCGATCTTTACCAATATGGAAACATATCTGTACAGCAGGGGGGGACTTTGCTGGCGGTGCAAGGTAATAGCGGCCAGTATGGCACGATCAGCAGCGAAGGTGACTTTACTTTTGATACTAAAGGCACCTTGCGTCAGCATGGGCAAATCGCAGTTACTGACGGTAATGCCGATTTCACTGCCGGATCTGCCTTCCGCCAATATGGAGATATCATTCTTGCCAATGGCAGCGGTACTGTCTCGGCCGGCGGCGATGCATTGCAGGCAGGAAAGCTCGTTGCCCAAAAAGGCAGCATCGCTGTAACTGCCGCGAATGACCTTAAAAATACAGGCACTATTTCGGCAGCAGCAAAACTTGATATAAATACCGTTAAAGACATCACCCAGATACAGGGAGTGATGATCGGCGGTAATGGTACTGTTGTCAATGCCAATAACCTTACCAATAATGGCGGCGTCATTTTTTCAGGAGCTGATATTGACCTGACGATCAAAAATAAACTGCAAAACCTCAATTCTGCTTCCATTTATGCCCAGGGCGATGTAACGATTGGCAGCGGAATAGGAAAAACAACTGAGCTGCTGAACCAATCCTCCACTATCAGGGGCGATAAAAATGTGCATATTGCTGTCGGAAGCCTGACTAATGAAAAGCGTGAATTCATTACCGGCTGGGACGTAACAGAAACAGATCATGATATAGCTTTACCGGGCTTCAGCCTGTCTGGCAAATATTATAATGCCCGGCGCTATTTTCATCGCGTTGTGCAGGATGGCACCATTTATCTGGACAGCCCTGCCGCCTATATTCTTTCCGGTGCTGATATGACTATTGACGCCGATACTGTTGATAATGAATACAGCTTTATCACAGCCGGTCATGATCTTGACCTGGCAGCAGCCAGCCTTACCAACATTGGTTATAAAAATATAAAACGTACCACTGAGACTGGTACTGATGTCAAATACTGGAAATATAAAAAGCATAGAAGATGGCACCGTCATTGTCACTATGTTTATGGTCAAGACCGTTCACCTTACTATCTGCATACCCGTGAGCTGATTGACGGCGGCGCCGACAGCGTTATTTCGGCAGGCGGCAGTAATAATACTATCATTACCACTACTGTCAATCGCACTATTGATGCCCAATACGAAGACTTAACAGTCACCTATACGCCAACGGCCCAGAATCCGGCAGGGATCGAGCCGTCTGTCAGTGTGCCCCAAATCAGTGACCTCACTTCTAAAAATCCGCTTCTAAAACCGGCCGACTCTACTGCTGACTATCTTATTGAAATGGACCCAAGATTTACCAATTATAAAAATTTCCTTTCAAGCGACTATCTGTTCGAACGCATCAGCCGCGACCCGCAAAAGGTCATGAAACGCCTGGGTGATGGCTTCACTGAACAGCAGCTGATTCGCGATCAGATATTGAACCTGACAGGAAAACAGTATCTGGCAGGCTTTACCAGTGATGAAGAACAATTTAAAGAGCTGATGAACAATGCTGCTATAGCAGCCGATAAATTTGACCTGACGGTAGGTGTAGCGCTGACAGCTGAACAAATGGCCAATCTAACGACCGACATCGTCTGGATGGTAGAACAGGAAGTCAACGGACAAAATGTACTGGTACCAGTCGTTTATCTGGCTTCTGTGCGTAAAGGCGAGCTTAAACCTGACGGCGCATTACTGGCCGGCGGCAATATCCATCTGGTAACAGGTGATACGCTTACCAATACCGGCAGTATCGTTGCTTCTGACCGCAGTGATATTACCGCAGGCAGCATCAATAATCTGGGCGGTACTGTCAAAGCAGGGAAGGAGCTTGCGCTTACAGGCAAACAGGATATTATCAATGCCGGAGGTACCATCAGCGGCACCAATATCAGCCTGGAAGCCGGCAACAACATTGTCAACGAAACTACGACCAGTGACGTACAGTACCGTGAACTGCACCAGGTAACTGTTGATCAGGTCGGCAGCATCACGGCCAGCGGCGATTTAAAACTTAAAGCAGGCCAAAACGTTGAACTGCAAGGCTCGGTAACGGCGGCAGATGGCAATACGTCTATCACAGCCGGCAATAAAATCGATATCAGCAGCATCGCTACCGGCGACCGTGTCGCCGTAGTGGGTACTGATTGGGATAAACGTATCAACGTCAACAATAACAGCGCCCTTGTCGGCGGCAAAAACGTGCAGCTACAGGCGGGAGGCGATCTTGCTTTAACAGGCTCGCATGTAACGGCAACGGACAGCATCACAGCTGAAGCCGGCGGCAGCATAGAGCTTAAGGCCGTCAAAGACCGTAAAATGGAGGAAGCCGAAATTGGGCACCGCGGCGGCTTCTACTACAACCGTGTCATGACCGACGACGAAAAAGTCCAGGGCAGCAGTATGTCTGCCGGAGGCGATATCAGCCTGCAAAGCGGCAGGGATCTCAACCTTACCTCCAGTAATATTGCCAGCGAACAGGGAACAATTACTGGAGGTGCAGCAGGTTCGGTCAATCTGAACACCATGACGGAACATCACGAAAGTATATTTGAAGAACACAAGAAAAAAATCGGTTTCCTTTCCAGTAAAACAACCGATATCTATGACGCCAAAGCTGCAGACTACAATGTAGGCAGCAATATCAGCGGCGACAGCGTTGATTTGACCAGTGGTAAGGATACTAATATCACGGCTTCCAATGTAGTTGCCGATAACGACGTCAACATCACAGCCGGCGGTAATGTCAACATCATAGCAGCCGAAGATACATCGTCTTCGACCTATAAAAAACAAGTCAAAAAATCGGGACTGCTGTCAGGAGGCGGACTGGGCTTTACCATCGGCAGCGAAAAACGTAAAGACCAGTACGACAACCAAAACGTTGAGCAGGCTGGCAGCACTGTAGGCAGTATCAAGGGCAGCGTCAATGTCGAAGCTGGTAAAGACGTAAGCATCAGCGCCAGCGATGTGCTGGCAGGCAAAGACATCAACCTGACCGGGCAAAACGTTACTATCGAAAGTGCCGACAATACCTACAACGCCCAGGAAAAACACGAATATAAAAAGAGCGGCTTAACGGTGTCGCTCACCACACCTGCGTTATCAGTAGCAGAAAGCGTACATGATACCATCAAAAAAGCAGACAGCGTTAAAGACGATCGCTTAAAAGCGCTGATCGTTGGCAAAGAAGTAAACGACCTGACCAAAAGCGGAAAAGACAGCGTTTTGAATCAAACTAAGGACGGGTTAAAAGATGGCTTCAATGCTGATGATTTTAGCCTTAATATCAGCATCGGCAGCCAAAAGTCAAAAACTGAATCCAGCAGCATTACAACTGTTGCGCAGGGCAGCACAGTCAAAGCCGACGGCAATGTCAACATCACTGCAACTGAAAAAGATATCAACATCAAAGGCAGTGATATCAGCGGCGAAGATGTCAGTCTTGCTGCAAAAGGTGATGTCAATATTACTTCTGCAAAAAATACAAATACGTCCAGTTCCGACTCCAAAGCCAGCAGCGGCAGTATAGGGGTCAGTATCAACACGTCTGGAATCAGCGATATTAATGCCGGCTATTCCAAGTATAAAGACGAAGTAAAAAAAAACGGCACTACGCATACGAACAGCACAGTTACTGCCAATGACAAGCTGACAGTAGAAAGCGGCAAAGATACCAATATCAGTGGCAGCAAAGTCAGTGGTGGCAGTGTGGAGATGCATGCAGGCGGCAATTTGAATATCGAAAGCCAGCAGGATAGCCAGAAATATGATGAAAAATATGCTGAGTGCAGGACTTTCCATGGGACTTGTAAATTCTCTGGTAAATCTTGGTACACTGGCACTGCAGACCTCCATCAACCGACTTGGAAGAGATATCATCGTGGCACATACAGCGGCCCGTAAGATCACGGAAATGTTTATGATCAT
>ERZ838225.1527-NODE-1527-length-17594-cov-5.392668_pt1 | contig 17594 bp, 19 predicted proteins | sample MGYA00519684_ERZ838225 | MGnify/ENA primary metagenome ERZ838225 (study PRJEB31850, sample SAMEA3708829) | human gut metagenome | biome: human gut; feature: human-associated habitat; material: faeces | place: China | collected 2014 ...
AAAGAACACTCACGGAAATTTGCGAAAAGCCAGCGGAAATAATGAGAAAAATCCAGTCCAGAGACATTAAGGAGAACTCTGGCTCGACTCCTTATCTTTGCGCAAGCGCAGAAAACAATGGAGTAAGTAGTTTTATTTCTTACGATGATCCTTCCTTTTTAAATAGAGGAAACTGTGTTTTTATTGGAGGAAAGACTTTTGTTGTCTCGTATCAAGAAAAAGATTTCTTCTCTAATGACAGTCACAACTTAGCCTTATACCTTAAAGAAAAGAAATACTCTCATAAGGACATCCTGCTCGGGTTGGCAACTTGTATCAACCTGAGCTTGAGGCATAGGTACTCTTGGGGCAATAGCATTAGTTCGCAAAAAATAAAGCATGACTTTGTAACCCTACCTTTGAATAACGGTCAGCCTGATTTTGAAACATTAGGGCACTTGACCTCTGCGTTGAAAAAACTAGTTTTGAAATCTGTCAATGATTTCGTAACTGAGAAGACATCAAAGTTAATTACTCAGTGATTCTGAAGATCCCCGAAACCGGAGGTTTCGACCGCGACAGCGGTGGGCAGGACAGCCGAAAATTTTCAATTTTCGACCGAGCAATAGCGAGGTGCTGATGCATTTTGGTGTCTAGGTCTTTAGACTAGACACCAAAATGCGATCCTGCCCTTAGTTCTTTTTTGAATTTAATTTGTTTTTAGAGGGGACGCTAAGCGCTCCCCTCAACCCCTAGCCCGGCAGTCTCGCTTTTTCAAAGGGAGACTGCAAACGGGCTCTGATTTCAAAGTTGGTCTTAAGTTTTCCACAGCCGGTTTACACGGCTTGTGGGAAACTTCCTCTCTGCTTGCAGTTGTCCATAACTTTCCCCAAGGGAGCGCTTGGCTCCGGCACTGGCTGTAGCGACCGGGGTTTGTTGTGGGCAACTGCAAGAGCCGAAAAGTTTATTTGAATAAACTTTTTGAGTAGATTGAACCGGTCATTTTGTCCCGAGTCGATCCGGTTTTCAGATTAAATCTCAAGTTTTCCATAGCCGCTTACAGCGGCTTGTGGGAAACTTCCTCTCTGCTTGCAGTTGTCCATAACTTTCCCCAAGGAAGCGCTTGGCCCATCACTGGCTGTAGCGACCGGGGTTTGTTGTGGGCAACTGCAAGGGCCAAAAAGTTTGTACGTACAAACTTTTTGAGAAGATCGAGCCGATCAATTTGTCCCAGGTCATTCTGAGTTTTTGATTGAATCTCAAGTTTTCCATAGCCGCTTACAGCGGCTTGTAGAGAACCTTCTCCCTGCTTTTTTAGGAGATATTCGGTCAAGAAACACCTTGCCCCAGTCGGCTAATTAACCAACTGGGGCATTTACTCAGGCGCTCTTACCGCGACCACATCAGCAGTACTAGTGCGACGATCACCTTAGGTAACCACCGCTTAAGTACCTTTGATATAATCAGAGCAGAAGATTTTTTAGATCGCATGATAATCTTCCATTTGAGCGGCTCGAGACGGCGAATCTCGGGCCGTTTGCTTTGGTTTTTGCTTCAACGATTGAGCGGGTGACCACAGCGAAACCGTCCAATTCCATATCGGCCATGCGAAACCGATTCGGGCGGAAGCATTCTAGCAAACTAGTGGCAACAGCTTCCCGAAGCTTATGGATAACTTCCTCTCTGCGTGCAGTTGTCCATGACTGCCCCAAGGGAGCGCTTGGCCCATCACTGGCTGTAGCGACCGGGGTTTGCTGTGGGCAACTGCAAGAGCCAAAAAGGGGCTGTTGCAAAAGTCTGTCGAAAGCAGGCTTTCAACAGCTCTTTTTGTATTTAAGAACTTAACGTATAGAAAAAATGATAACTCTTTGATTTAAAAGCAAGTAGAGGAAATCGAACCCCCTGCTGTGCTATGGTAATATGTTTCGCCAAGAATCACATACCATGAATCATTTTACAATTTCTGAGCCTCTCCTTCTCTATACCCTCCCGCTTGAGGCGAAGGAACAGGAAAAACTAGTACTTTGTAACAATAATATTTTCGCTTAAAGTTCCGGATACAAATGACGGAGCTTTATGCGAGCGTCGCTAGCTGTAAATTACCAGTTAACAACTCTTTTTTCAGCATTTCTTTGCACAATAAAACTGTTAACGGTGTTCCGGAGAACGTTTATATCGGCGACTCTAAAGGGAATGCATTGGCGAACCTATCTCCGCTATGTTAAGCCAGGAACCGTGCTTGAGTGTGTAATGCAGTTTCAGCTTTTCGCGTAACCGATGTGCTTCTTCCGGATCAAACGCTTCATATAGAGATGAAAGTTTATGGGTGTTCAGATTGTCCATCACAAGTATTACTTTCTTCGCTGTCGGGTAATGGACATCGACTAAATCACGAATGAATTGCGCCCAATCTTTCTTTGCTCGTTTGTTTTCGACTTCGGCAACCATCTTACCTGTTAAAGGCTCTACAGCTAAAAACAATTCGGCTACGCCTAAACGGACATATTCATTATCAACTTTCTCGATGCTGCCGGACTTGGCCGGCAGCGATTGCCTGACTTCACCTATGAACTGTTTCGGAGACTCGTCCATACAAATAACCGGATAGGCCCGATCGTAAGGGCGCTGATAAACATCCAATACATCTTCCATGCAAGTCACAAACTCGGCGTCGTGGTGCGGCGGTATCTTCCAGTATTCACTCAGGTGAGGCTTAAATTCGTAATGACATGGAGCCCCTTTGCTCCCGGCGAGATTGAGAGAGCAAAATGAAAGTGTCAAATTTCTCGTTAAAGGTGATTCCATGTCAGTTAGAAGGATACTCGCAAAAACGATCGATACGGATCTTGAATACGAAGTCATCGGTATAGATTTGGCTAAGAATTGCGTCAGTGCTGCTCTGTTAACAACAGATGGTGAAGTAGTCGGCATCGACCGTCTTGACTATTCTGAGCTCGAGAAAAGTGCTCAGGCGCTCAGTCCTACGACGTTCGCCATGGAGCCGTGCACTGAAATGAATTATTTAGGGAAGTTCTGCAAAATACGTAATTATTCCCATTCGCCCATCGGAGACTTAATTTTCGAAGAATCTGGCAGAAATTTTCCATCGGGGAGGAATTGATCAGGGCCTAATCAATCAATTTCCTCCCTCATAGATATAATTATCCTAGGCGAAGCTAACCTTGGTTCGATTTTCGAAGCAATTTCCGATGAACATGTTGGCAATCGAGGCCAGGCGTCGTATTTTTGGCCAGCCCTCTGTATCTCAAAATCGTGTTTACTTAGCAAAGTAAATAAGTTAAGAGCTAAAAAATAGACCTCATGGGCGTTGCCACACAAAAGGTCAATCAGAATCTGTCAAACTCAGGCTTTATGAAGCATTCGATCCAGAGGAAGCGCACCGGTTACGCGATAAGCTGGAGCTGCACTACACGCCCAAGCACGGTTCCTGGCTTAACGTAGCGGAGATAGGCTTTAGCATATTGAAGCGACAATGCATTCCGTTTAGAGTCGCCGATATAAACGTTCTCCGGAACACCGTTAACAGTTTTATTGCTCAGAGAAATGCTGAAAAAAGAGTCGTCAATTGGCAATTTACAACTGGCGACGCTCGCATAAAGCTCCGGCATTTATATCCGGATCTTTAAACGAAAATATTATTGTTACAAGGTGCTAGCTTTTTTTCTCTCTCAATTGAATTGAAAGAATTAGAGGGGGTGATGGTCTGATAAAAGTCAAATTTTGCAACGTCCCCTTCTTGGCGTTAGCCGTCGATCTCCACAAAATCTGCGAGGCTAAAGGTCAATACTTCTCCGCTCCCTAGAGTTTGGTTAAACAGTTACATGTGACGTTAGCGTCAAGTGCTCTATTAACTGCCTAATTCTTTTTCATTGAATCTGTCGTTGAGACAATCAAAAGCGAGCTTCTAAACCACTGCAGAAGGGGATCTTTATCCGTCTTCTCATGCCAAATAAGACGTGGAATTTGGACCTTTCCAGGGGTTCTCGTCTTCACCTCTGTGATGCCATATCGAAGTATTAACTTCTCTGAGGTCTTACGGGGAGCGACCAATAGACAGTCGCACGTTTCAAGGCTCGGGACAAAAGGAAGAAAGTAAGGACTGATTACCAAACTTCTTGCATTCTTCCAGCGGGGAAATGCCTCTTCACGCAAGGTCCTACAACTGCTCTGAGGTTCGCCGACTCGTATATCGATAAACGGATAGCGGCAAATCTCTGCATCACTTACCGCTTCCCCAGTACGCGCCAAAGGGTGATCAGTACGTGCCAGTAGACAATATTCATTTTTAGATAAATTAAGGCTCTTAAAACCCGGGGGAAGAGATTTCACGATAGGCGAAATAAAGAAATCGAGTTCGCTCCGTTGTACCTTTTCAAATTTGTTTCCCTTTAACTCCTCAAACTTAAGCTGAATTCCTGGTGCACGAGCAAGGATGAAGTGGAGGATGCCTGGAAAAATACTGTAAGGCGCATTGTCTACACAACCAATACGTATCGTGCGTGAAACTTTAGAAAGACAAAAGGTTTCTTGGGAAATAAGGGCCTCAAGCGCAAACACGGCAGCATTCACCTTTTCCACCACTTCTTCTGCTCTGCTAGTAGGCACAAGTCCGTTCTTTGCCTTAATGAAAAGTCTGTCGTCAAATATGTTTCGCAAATGAGTGAGGTAGTGACTAGCTGTCGGCGTGGTCAGCGACAATTTTGCGGCCGCTGCTGTCAAATTACTTTCTTTAAAAAGTTCCTGCAAAAGCCGCAACTCCACAAACGATGGATATTCTTTCATTATTTGAAATTTAATGTTTAAACTATTTCAAAATTATAAATGGAATTGACAATTTTCCTCTCTTGAGTCAGCTCCTAGAATTTTCCGCATGTTCTTTATCCATTTCGACTTATTCGAAAAGCACCTCACAGGAGAAAACATGCAAAAGAAACTTGTTGTTCGTACCATGATTGCCGCTGTTGCCTTTGCATTAGCAGGCGGGGCCTTCGCTGCCGGCGGTTCTTCCGGACCTGCCGTCAAATACCCGAAACAAGGCCAAATCGGGGAAATTATTACTAATCCTTACCGCATCGCTCCCTTAACCGCTATCATCCGCAATGGCGGATACAAACTTGAAAATGTTTCCGTTCGCATCGTACCGAAAAAGGACGGTCAGGAAATCAGCTACAAGGTCACCCCTGAAGAAGTTATGACTCATGCTGGCATTCCGGTCTTCGGACTCTATCCGGACTACGTGAACACGATAGAAGTGACCTATACCCGTATCGACGCAAAAGGCGAGAAAAAAGACATCAAAGAGTCCTACCAAGTTTATGCTCCACCCGTTTACGGTGAAGTGAACGGCAGCCCTTCGCTTAAGTCCACTATGTTTGACACCACAGTTGTCAAAGTTGATCCAAAATATAAGGATCGTCTCTATCTCGTCAACAACCTCCTTACCGCTCCTTCCAAAGGTGCCCGCTTCATCTGGAATAACCCAACCGGAGGCGCTATTGAATGGACCTTCTATCCTCAGAACGCGATCATCGATACCACGGGGGCTGTACGTTGGTATCTTCTGCCAGATTCGATCTACAACATGGAAGATCCGTACCGCGCAGGCGTCATGATGGGTTTCCAACAGGGTAAGGACGGAGCTCTAACTTGGGGGTACGGCCAACGCTACGTTAAGTACGACATCATGGGACGTGAAATTTTTAACCGCAGATTGCCGCCTGCTTACAACGATTTCTCACACTCCTTTGATCAGGCCCAAAACGGAAATTATCTGCTACGTGTAGCTTCCAGCGATTACAAGAGACCCGACGGAAAGAATGTCCGTACTGTCCGCGACGTAATTGTTGAACTCTCACCAGAAGGTAAAGTTGTAGACGAATGGCGCCTCTTTGATATCCTCGACCCGTATCGTGACATCGTCATTAAGTCTCTTGATCAAGGCGCAGTTTGCCTGAACCTTGATGCTTCTCATGCTGGCAAATCTCTTTCGGCCGAAGACCTTGCCAAAATGGAAAAATCCGACACATTCGGTGATATCTCCGGCGTAGGGGCTGGCCGTAACTGGGCTCACGTCAACTCCGTCGACTATGATCCGACAGATGACTCTATCATCATTAGTTCCCGCCATCAGTCTGCCATCATCAAAATTGGTCGGGACAAGAAAGTTAAGTGGATCCTCTCCGCCCCGGACGGCTGGAAAGGGGATCTCGCCAAAAAAGTTCTCAAACCCATTGATAAGGACGGTAAGCCTGTCAAATGTGAAAACGGCAAGTGCGAAGGTAACTTTGACTACACCTGGACGCAGCACACCGCTTTCCGTATCGATTCCAAGAGCAATAAAGACGTAGTTTATGTCACTGCTTTCGATAACGGTGACGGCCGCGGCTTTGAGCAGCCTGCCATGCCAACCATGAAATACAGCCGTGCAGTGGTCTATAAGATTGACCAGAAGAATGGCACGGTTCAACAGGTTTGGGAATTCGGCAAAGAGCGAGGCCACAATTGGTACAGCCCCGTTACCTCACTCACCCAATACGAACCTGACAAAGACTCCGTCATGGTTTACTCTGCAACACCCGAAATGCAGCTTCAAAACGGACGAGCAATCGGCAATCCGTCGCCCTACCTCATGGAATTTGACTGGGGCAAAAAGGATCCAGCCGTAGAAATCCGCATCAACGGCTCCATGGGTTACCAGGCAATGCCTTTCCGCATCAATAAGGCCTTTGGCCAGTCCAGTAAAAAGGAAAGTACCAAGTAGCAAATCCGTTTCCTGAAACTTAACTAGTTTCGGAGAAGAGCGAGACTCTTCTCCGAAAGCCAAAACTTTTTCTCATCGTCAAATACACAAGTTAGAAAAACATCATGAGTATCACAAGAAGAAATGCTATGGGCGCAGTACTTGCGTTTTCCATGGCCCTAACCGCTCCACTTTCTTTTGCTGCAGTAACAGAAGGCACGGACTACGTGGTCCTTGAAAGCCCGGTCGATATCGGCAAAGGAACCGTTATTAAAGTCTTCAGTTACGACTGCCCCTTCTGCTATAAATACGCTAAAGCCGTCGACAAAGCTGTTATGGGAAAACTCCCGGACATGGAATTCGTCCCTTTCCATTTGAAGACAAAAGGAAAATACGGCCTCCAAGGTTCAACTCTCTTTGCTGTAGCCCTTGTTAAAGACAAAGCTGCCGGACTGAAACCCTTAGATCCCAAGTCCAACTTCCACAAGATCGAAATGGCCCTCTATAAGGCCTATCACGACAAAAAGGAACGTTGGAACGATGGTGCCGATCCGGATGCGTTTATCAAGACCGGACTCGATGCTGTTGGTTGGAATCGTGCGCAATACGACAAAGACGCAACTGACCCAAAGGTAAAAGAACTCATTGATCTCTGGGAAGTTTCCTACCCCATCGCCAAGGTTCAAGGTGTCCCGGCTTACGTGGTCAACGGAAAATATCTTCTAATGACTAAGAACATCATGTCACTTGACAGCATGGTCAACAAGATCAAAGAGTTATCCGCAAAATAACGAAGACGGAGTACACCATGCAATTTTTCAGCAATTTGGCGAAGTCTCCAGTCGAGACCCTCGATACGTGGCAGAAAACTCGCTACCCTTGGGCCATCATGGCAGCTACAATGGCCGGCCTCGTGCTTGTCGCTCACTTTGTATTCCAGGAGTGGCTTTACATGGCGCCCTGCGAACAGTGCGTCTACATCCGCTATGGCAACCTTGTGATGGCCTTAGGAGGCTTGATCGCACTTATCAATCCACGGATCCTCGCACTAAGACTTGCTGCTTATGCAGTTAGCTTCTACGGACTCATCTACACGATGATCTGCAGCTGGAAACTTATGGCGATCCATGATGCAGTGCATTCAGACGATCCGGCCGCGACCTTCGGTATTCAGGGTTGCTCTGCGGAAGCCCATTATCCGTTTGATCTCCCTTTGGCACAATGGGCGCCAGGGTGGTTTCAACAGACCGGCGACTGTGGTTACGACAGTCCGATGCCCCCGGAAGGAGTAGACCTTTCCGGTCTGAGAGGCTTCCTCGTCGATCTGTATCAAAGCTATGACGGCTGGTATCTTATCCCGCAATGGCACTTTATGGACATGGCAGAGTGCTGCATGCTCGCCTGTGTTATTGCCGGCGCAGTGCTTCTCGCTATGTTTGCTAGTTCAATTGCCGCGCAGATGATGCACAAATCGACGCTCATTCGGAAACCAGTATAAAAACTCAAAAAACCTGGAATCTTCTGCGGAACATACATAATCCCGTACTCTCTTGAAATAGCCTGTGATTATTTTTGATCGGGCTATTTTTTTACTAATTTTTGTTTTTTTTATAAAAAATATATGGCATTTTTATAGTAATAGGTCTATTACGATGGGTCGCTCTAGGGTTTAAGATGCTCCTCATTTCAGCCTCCACACTTACGTCAGGAAAGACACTTACGGCGAGACTTACAGAAATGAATGGGATCCGGAAAAGAAACGCTCCTGTATCGCACAAAGAAAGTACGTCGGAGCCTTAGATACAGCGATCGGAAGAGTTCGGGTCGGCAAGGAATATCTTTTCGAGAATCCTCAGAACGAAGGTTAGATCCTTTATTACGAAGATAAACAGCTTGTTTAATGAACACGGAAGAAGTTCAGGAAGAGCTGGACAAAAGGATTCCGAGTCCTCTTAATGACATTGTCAACTACAGTGTCCCTGCTACCTGCTGGCTGAGTACTCTGCAAGGCGTAAAGCTCGAAAACTTAAAAGAGACTTTCGGAGCGGAAGTCAGGGCGGGCTTATTGATGCACTAATCGTCCTTCTCAGGACTTTTGCAACATCCCCTTTTTGAAAATACCTTAGAAGTCAAAAGGCCTCCGAAGAGGCCCTTTGAATATGGTATTTTCTATGAATTATTTTCCGTTAACTGCGTCCTTGAACATTTTCCCGGCTACAAATTTCGGCTGCACAGAAGCCGGAATTTTGATTTCTTTGCCGGTAGCCGGATTACGTCCGGTTCTAGCAGCACGTTCGGCAGATTTAAAAGTACCGAAACCGATCAACGCGATTTCATCACCAGCCTTTACCGTTTTGACCACTTGGGCAATAAGGGCCTCTAAAATTTCTTTGACGTCGGCCTTGGATTTTCCGGTTTCTTCGGCAACGGCTGCAACCAATTCAGTTTTGTTAAATTCGTTTCTCCTTAAAAAATTGGGGTTTGTAAAAAGTAAGAGTAAACCTTAATAGGGGTTTTCCTAATCTCTCTTTTTATAGGAATATCAAATGTTATAATCGTCGAACCTTGCTGATCTTGCAAGACAAATTAGTACTCAATAAATGCAAAGGATTGAACATGAAGAAACAACTTCTTGCTATGGCTCTTGGTCTCACGTTTGCAGTTGCTGCAAACGCCGCTGACGCACAGTATCGGCTTGTTATTCACGGTGGCGCCGGCAACATTACTGCTGACCGTTTTACCCCTGAACAACAAGCTGAATACCATGCAGGTCTCCAAAAGGCCCTTCTTGCTGGTAACAAAGTTTTAGCTAGTGGTGGTACGGCTATTGATGCAGTGAAGGCTGCTATCAACGAAATGGAACTCAATCCGATCTTTAATGCTGGTCGTGGTGCTGTGTTCACAAATGAAGGTAAGAACGAACTTGACTCTTCTATCATGGACGGTAAGACCCTTATGGCAGGTGCCGTTGCTGGTGTTACCAATATTAAGCACCCGATTAATTGTGCAGACATCGTTCGCACGAAGTCTCCTCACGTTATGATGGCGACGAAGGGTGCAGAAAAGTTCTGTGCTCAAAACGGTGCAGAAACGGTTGATCCGAAGTGGTTCTTCACGCAAAACCGTTATGACCAGCTCAAGAAAGCTCAAGAAAAAGAACAAGTTATTCTTGACCACGATGGCGCTACAAAGAAAAAGACTGCTAACGCAGAGCTCTACATTGATCCGTTAATGTATGACTATAAGTATGGTACGGTTGGTGCTGTTGCCTTAGATAAAGACGGTAACCTTGCAGCAGGTACCTCCACGGGTGGTATGACCAATAAGCGCTATGGTCGCATCGGTGACAGTCCTGTGATTGGTGCTGGTACCTATGCTAATAATAAGTCCGTCGCAGTATCTGCAACGGGTTCTGGCGAAAAGTTCATCCGTACGTCTGCCGCTTTCAATGTTCACTCCCGTTACACGCACTTAGGTGAAAATGTTCAAAAGGCTGGTGACGCAGTGATCAAAGAAATCGGTGACATCAAGGGCACGGGCGGTATGATTATTCTCGACGCTAAGGGTAACTTCGCCTTCCCGATGAACTCCGGTGGTATGCACCGCGGTATGATCGACTCTAAGGGCGTCCCGATGACCGCTATGTTCGGTGATGAACAATTGCGTCATTTCAAAGCTAAGTAATCTATAGCCTATCGGAGGGGGGGGCGATAAGCCACCCTTCCACACCACCGGGCATACGGGTCCGTACACGGCGGTTCCTCTAAACATCTAGCCCTACAAGTCCGTCAAGCAGAGCCATCCATGCTTGCGTTTTGGGGCTAATTTTATCTTGTTTCTCGGGCTCTTCTTCTTTCAACTTGAGAGTCCGTATTTTGCGGCTCCGGGCAATTCGCATTCGGCCCGACAAATTTGAATTGCTCAGTGAGCACTTTCCTCAAAAATTGCTTTCGGGTTTCGCATTCTGAATACTGCCAGCGCAGACTCTCTACCAAACGAGAGTCGGAAAATAAACGAGGTTTGCTCAGCTGCTCTATGGCGTCCAAAACGTCCTTGGCTTCTATGAAAATAGCGACATCTCGGCGCCCGGCAAGCTCGGCCCGCTTTTCTTCAAGCCACTTCTTGACTGACTCATTCATTTTCCTTCTCCGTTTTCTTTACCGCTGATCTTATTTTTAATCTATCTTTGTGCTGCGAAAGAAATTCGTCAATCTCTTTGATATGCAAACCTATTTTTTGATCCAGCTGTTTCAGGACCGCCGGTATCGCAGCAATGTCTGAAGGGTTCAATTCTCCCGATTTATTCTGTTCATTCAAAACTCTGGCGATCTGGTTCAAGTTCACGCCGATCCGATTCAATGAAAGAGTTGAATCGGATATAAGCTGATACTGTTTCGGATCAATTTGGGATTTATCCAACAGCAATTCTCTGACGGCAGATACGATTAATGCCTGACGTGTTTGTCCTCGGACTGCCGCTAATTTCCTGATAGCTTCCAGCTCGCTTTTTGTCATTCGGAGCTTGATTGGGAACTTATCTTCTTCGCAGCTTTCTCTGTCAACATCAAGCGATACTTTTAACTCCGGCAAGTTAAGAGATTCCTTTATGACTTCTTTTATGACGAAGTGGGTGTAGGCAGATAGATTCATATTATTAAGCCGGGCAAGCTGCTTCCAGATGTCTTTTTCTTCCTGCGTCAGCCATACACTCATTGATGTTTTATCTTTATTCATACCAAGACTGAGGGGAACTATGCCCCTTTTTATCAAGCTTCTATGATGCGATTTAACGTCACGTCCTCAGCCGGAACTTCCTCTTCCGTACCGTCCTCATATTTGACAACAACGAAACCGTCTAAAGATTTTTTCTTATAAAGCAGCTCGCATTCTCTGCCTTCAATCAGGCAAAGGATCATGGGTTTTTTATAAGTAGATTCTTCAGATTGCACCTGCAAAAAGTCATCCGCAGCGGTTTCAAGTTCTTCAGATTTCTCAGAATGTTCTTCTTCGTCGGATGTGGTCTTTTCCTCATAGTTGTCGATTGAACCGCATTCTTCCGGCGTTTCAATCTCTTTTTTCAGACCCTCTTCTGAGTTAACTATTTCGGCTTCTTCAGATTCGCTGTCTGCCTCTTCCGGCTTATTCTCTGACTCTTCAGAGGCAACTATATCTTTCGTTGCTGGTGAGACTGATGTATCTAAAACAGGTTCATCCGACACTTGGTCTGAAGGCTGAGATATATCTTCTTGGTCTTGAAAAGTTTGTACGTACAAACTTTTTGGTTCAAACTTTCGGGCTTCAGCTTGACTGATTTTTTCGTTTTCGGCTACAAATTTCGCTGTCTCCTCGGGATATTCCTGCCAAGTTTTGAAAAGGGCATAAGCAGACTGAATACTACCGATTTTTTTTGAGGTTAACGCTTCTTTAATGCATTCCGGCAATTCCGGCCATACGGCATATTGAGAAACGATAGCCTTATTCAAACCCAATTTTTCGACTACTTCAGCTTGTTTATCACCGGCCTCCAACTGTCGGCATATAAACTCTGCGATTTCGACCACAGTCAGATTGGCTCTTTTAATGTTCTCGGCCATTTGGACATAACCGATTTCTTCCGGTTTGAGCGTCTTTTTGACAATTGCGCGGATTGTTTTGGCTCCGTTCAGCTTTACAGCCCGGAACCGTCTTTCTCCGGCAATGATGTAATACTCGCCTTCTTTGTCCGGCGAAGGGCGCAGGACAATCGGCTGGATAAGACCGTGGGTTTTAATGCTTTCTGCGAGTTCCTTTAAAGAATCCTCGTCAAACTCTTTACGAGGCTGCTGCGGATCGGCTTTAATAACTTCGAGCTCGACATCCCGCATTGTCTCTTCAGGTACTTCTGAGCGTCTATGAGTAAAGTCTTTAGCTGCTTTATTGATATTGCCTAAGTTCAGATTTAATCCCATTTTCGTTTCCCTTATTAAGGTTCAGCAACAGGCTGAACATCAACTGCTACCAATTTGTCACTGTCTTCGGATTTCTTAATTTGAATTTGTTTCTGAGGCGTTAATCCGAGCTGCTTAAATATTGATACCCAAACTCTTGCCAATTCGAGCGCTTCGCGTCTTGGTTTGCCGTTTTCGCTGAAAAATACGGGACGGCAAAACTGCTGCGCAGCTGTGTATTCGCTTCTGTCATAGATGCAGCACACGCCTTCAAACTTTCCGGTTTTCGGCTCGTATTTCTTCAGAAGCAGATTTTGGGTTTGCTCGATAACCCATTCAAAGTTTTTCTTTTGAATGCCCTGCATCTTCACCATGCTCATCAGCAGCCCCAAAAATTCCAAGGAATTGTTCACGTTCTCCTGAATAACCTTTGCACGCGCTAAAGTTTTTTCGACCCCACTGATAGATTCTGATTTGACCTGAAAAGGGATTAGGTAATGGGTGCTCAGGCTTAGTGCAATCAGCTGACGAACATCGGCGCTCGGTGAGCAATCAATAATGCACAGGTCGAAATTGTCACTCACGGCGTCCAATGCCGAATAAAGATTTTGTGTGATTCCTGCGGCATCCCTCATGCTTTCCAACTCAAGCAGATTGTCGTCTCCGGGAATGACCATGAAAGGCTCTTCAGCCTTCACCAAGCCACCGTTTTTCATGATTAAACCAGCGGTTGTATCGGTCGGAACGCATAAACCTGAGTTAATCAGAATATCGCTTGTATTTCTTTGCTGATCCAAATCGACAACAAGAACTCGGTTGCCGAGTTTGAAACGACAGAAAAGCGCAAATTGCGTGGCGATAAATGACTTGCCTACGCCGCCTTTCTCATTGATGATTGCTAATGTTTTCATACTACCCCTTTTGTTAATCATTGATCTTTTTAAAAGCCGTGATTTCTTCAGAATAAAATGTCCAATTTCCTTTCTTCCATCCGGCGCTTCTTTGCAAGCCGCCTTTTAGCATGACTTCATAAACCTCTTCCGAGTCGGGGTTAAATTTCGGGTATGCATTCCAGCCGCCGGGATCGAATTCTGTTTGATTCTCCAAGACTGCCTCAGCCGGGCGCGGTGAAAACTCTCTGTACGCAGCAATTTGATTTTCAAACCGAACCCAGTATTTATCTTTGGTAATTTTTCCGGTACGGTATGACCCGTTTTTCAGTTTGACCAACCAATAATCGCACTCTCTGGTTTCACCGTTAATGGCCGGTTCAGTATCCAGTCTGGGCGGTATGACATCAGGCCATGCATTCCATTCGTGAGGCCGGTACTGTGACTCTTTAAGAAGGTGCGCTCTATCTGCAATCACATCTATCTGTTTGCCCGTGATACTTAAATCTGAAGGGATACTGAATACCAAATTATTGGCATTTCGATTCTCAAAGGCCGCTGAAAAGATTTCAGGAAAGACTGAATCATCTTTCATCAGCATTCGAATTGAACCGATCAAAGTCTGATCGCAAAGTTCTTCCGGATTAAAGGGTGCTGTCATGTTTTTCTCCTAGGGTTTTATATTTAGAGGTCGCCAAGCCACAACTTCCGTTGTCACCGGGTGAACCAAACCGCCCTCATACTCAACGGTAAAAGTTACATCACTGCTAAATGTCTCAGTCCAATACCCGCGTGTCTCATAGGTTTTGTCGGCTCCTTCGGGGCGGTAAGCTAAACGAACGACCTTAAATTGTTCCGGCAGCGGTTCAATCTGCCCCGAAAGAACCTTTTGCCAGTCGATCTTTTTCCATGATTTATTTAGAGATTGAATCAGGCGCATGATTCCTCCTCCTTTGAAAAGGAAAAACGTGTAGGCTTAAGCGCCTTGGTTTTTCTATAGAGAATGCTTTCCGAGAGGGAGGCAGAAGCCCCTTTTGAGATGAAATCTTCTAATTTTCTTAAGGGAAGAAAAACACGGGACTCGACCCGCACTGGCCGGTGCGGGAGGAATCCCTGAGAAATAAGGAGATTAGTCGTGAAACGTAAACAAGTACGACTATTTCTGCTCCTTATCGTGCTGAGGGAATTATCCGTCAGAGCTGACTTCGTTGTCAACTTTGAAGGCTCTGTTTCCTTAGCGGTAATTGGAGCAGCCGCGCTATTGTTCTTAATTAAGGAATAGTGCTCGATGCCGGGACGGTTGTTTTGTTCCGGCATTTTTTCTGCTAAGAATGCCGAGAGAGATTCAGTCGGTTTCCTGTAAAATGCCCTACGCGGAATAAGCGGGCTCTCCGGGCGCAAAAGCCGGGCCCCGGCTGATTTCCTTGATTGTTTGTAAAAGAAAAGGTCGTTGTCGGCGGTATAAGATTCTCGCCGAGGATTCCCTGAAAGGGATGAAAGGCGGTACGGGTGTTCATTTCGACCCCGTAAAACGGCAACGGCCCAACTGCTGAGAACAGTCGAGCCGAAGTCAATCAAGGGAGCACTAGCGATGCAGTCGAAGAACTCGCTAATCTCCGTAGAGATATTAACACAAGTAAACAGAGAAGGCTTTAACTTCAAAGTTAAAGTTGCGGTGCCTTTGGCGCTGCTAGTGTTGATTATCTCGGCAGTCGCTGACAGTTGGTTTTCATAACCGTCAGCTGCGTTGAGGTTTAACGCAGGAAGTCCCGGTTCGGGGCTTCCGGCTGTTTTTTGTCTGAGGTTGTTCGGCATAACTGTCTCGGTTACTGTTTCTTGCGGAATAACGGAAATTTCGTTCCGTGCAGGTCGATAAAAGAAATCTCTGTGAATAATTCAGATGCCTGAAGCGCTTCGAGGCACATTCGGAATCCGTTTGTTCTTGAATCTATTTCCGGGCATTCTTTTCGGAATCTTTTGAGCGCTTGTTTAAAGAGTTCGTCGTCCAGACAGGAAATCAAATACTGCTTCTCTCCCATTGATTCATAAATGAACCTGTCCAAAGACTTTTTCTGCTGTCCTGATTTCATTTTGTCCCTCTGTAACTTTCCCAGTTGAAAACGACAAAAGTGTTGGTCTCAAAGATCCGATCTACAGTGCGTTCGTCCATAAACTCTTCCAAGGAATCTTCCCCGCGCAGGGAAAGGTTAGAAATGAGGATCGTCGGCTTTAATTGTTCGTAACGGTCATTGATGATGGTGAAAAACAGATCTTTTTCTCTCGGAGAAATCTCACGATTCGTACCGATTTCGTCGATGACCAAGCAGTCCAGTCCGGCCAGCTTCTTAAGGTACTTTTTCTGAGAATCATCCGTCGAGTTCCATGTTGCCTTCACAGCCGTAAAGACTTGATCCAGAGACGTGTAAAGCGCTGCTTTCTTTCCGGCAATAATCTCTTTCAGCAAGGAACAAGCCAAATGCGTTTTTCCGGTTCCGGGGCGCCCGGTCAAAAGCAGTCCGTGCCCCGTTTTACGGTAATCCCCGAAACGCTTCACAAAGTCTCGGCAAAGGGTTACTGCGGCCCTTTGCCCGTCGTTCGTCACTTCATAGGTTTCAAAGGTTTGATCTGTGAATCTGGCAGGTATCAGCGCTTGGCCGAACGCGGCTTGACAGCGTTTTTCTGCTTCACAAAGCGGACAGCCGTTTGTGTAGCGCGTCCCTGAGGCATCCGTTATGGAGTACACGTAGGACGTACCGTGAACCGGACAGGTTTTGAAAGTCTTTTGGACGTTATCGGTATCAGATGACATGGCGTTCCTTGGGTTAGTAATCGTTGGGGTTAGTGTTCGTAATTCGGATCAAGGCTGTAGGAGCCGTCGGGATTCTTGATTAACCCTTCCGTCCAGTCTCTGTCCGAATACTTCTTTTTCTTCGGAACGTAATTCGGGTCGGGGCTCCAAGATCCGTCCGGGTTTTGAATGAGTCCTTCCGTGTAATCCCGCTCGGAATTTTTCTTTTTCCGACGTGTTTTAACGGTGACCGTTTCTCTTTCCAACGCGGAGATCACATAAGCGATTGATCCCGAAAACATGGCCCCTTCAGAACGTTTTTGTTCCTTGCATCTGGCGATCAGCTGGTCAAAAGCCTCTTGATCGAACCGTGGAAGAACCTCGGAAAAAAGCGCATTGAAGCGGGTTTGATTTCTGTCTGAGCGCGAAACCCACGCTTCGAGAAACTTTTGGTCTAACCCGGAATCAACCAGAAGCGTTTTGGCTTCCAGAAGCGTCCATTTTTTTCCGGTAGAGAATTTTTCAATTTCGCGCGAATTTTGATTTTTAAAATTTTCAGTTTTTTCTTTAACCGATTCCGATACCGATTCCGATTTATTTTTATTTTTTTTATTAATTAAAAAATTATCAGATATCGGATTATCGGACGCGCATACGTGCGCGAGGGCCGGACCGGCTTCCGACTCGAACTCTGGAGCATTAGATAAGTTTTCAAGTTTTTCTTGAAAATCAACGAGTTGAGATTCTTTAGCCGTAGCAAAATCTGAGTTTGCTACAACTTTGCTAGGGTTTTGCTTGGTGTTTGCTTGAGGTTTGCTTAAGATTTGCTTGAGATTTGCTTGCCCTTTGCTAAGAATTTGCTTGGCATTTGCTTGTGAGTCGCTTGAGTTTTGGTAATCGTTTGCTTGGGTTTTGCTTGTGCTTTGCTTGAAAACAACCTCTTCGTCAGGATATTGCGTTTTTTCTGCTTGACCGACGATTGCATCACTGTCATCTTCAACTTGAACCGGCAAGCCTCGGGTCTTTAGGTTCTGAACTCTCTTCAAGCCCCCTTTCATTCCAGCCAAAGCTCGGGCGACTCGTTTTTGAACTTCTTTTTCGATTAATTGCTCTATGTTTAATTGATGTTCTTTTCTCTTCTCGATTTGACTCTCTATCCTTATGTCAATGAAAACATCGCCTTTCTTCGTGAAAAACAGGGCGAACGTACATAATTTTTAACAAAACATCCTTAACTCATTAAAAAGTCG
>ERZ838225.1541-NODE-1541-length-17365-cov-33.087348_pt1 | contig 17365 bp, 13 predicted proteins | sample MGYA00519684_ERZ838225 | MGnify/ENA primary metagenome ERZ838225 (study PRJEB31850, sample SAMEA3708829) | human gut metagenome | biome: human gut; feature: human-associated habitat; material: faeces | place: China | collected 2014 ...
TCCCTGCCAGTCAGGTTGTCCAGCAATTCAAAGTTCTGGAATAGATAACCAACTTCTTTGCCACGGTACTCGGCAAGAGCCTTTTCCTTGAGGGATTGCAGAGTATCTCCCTCCACCTGAATGCTTCCACCTGTAGGCTGAATCACAGTTGCAATACAGTTGAGAAGCGTGGATTTGCCGGAACCACTGCTTCCCATAATACCGAGAAACTCTCCCGGCATGACCTGAAAAGTGATTCCGTTCAGTGCTCTCGTCTGGTTTGGCAACGTCCCATAGACTTTGGTAAGATTTTCAATATTCAAAATTGGTTTCATGTGAATGCCTCCTATCCATTTCTGGGTAAATGATAGCACAGAAGCACAATAAATAACACTTACAGTCGCTGTAAGGATTCTGTTCCTGTTTTCAGAACAAGAATGACGCATCAAGCGGAATAAGTATATGTTTTGTAAAAACGTCGGGTGACAATGAAAAAATATGCTGGACTACCGGATTGGCTAACTTGCATTTCTTTGTCAATTCTGGTAACCGCTTCAAACATGGAAGTTTCTGTTCTTACTTTTATTATACTCAATCAATAAAATCAACACGGTTCAGCAAATTTTAATTATTTCCAATATGACAAAATTGCTTCCTGTTATATTTATCTATTTCTTTATTTCTCTATTATTCCGATCCGGTCTTCCAAAGGTATAAATAAGGTGTAAATTATTCGTCAATCATCAAAAAATCCTTTAAAGCCTAGGCTTTCACAGCATCCATTAAACACTGCCGTGGCAAATAAATAATATTTTTATCATGCCTTAAAAACTCCTTGAAAATACTGATTTCCCTTGATTTTACACCACTTTCTACGATTTGCTGTGATAGATTGTTTTCTTCGTTTTCGTCGCATATCGTGGCATAAATTCGTAGGTTCGCTCCTCATCTTTTGATAGCTTTCTTAGCTATATCTAAGGCCCCTGTTCCAATAGCCTTTATGTTATCCTTATTTAGAACAACAAGAACTAGTGCTCCTAAACTTCCAAACACTCCCTTAACGGCCTTAGCTCCTTGTTCAGCGCCTTTATAATCATCACTGTTTAGTGATTTTTTCTGAAATTTCTTCTGTTCTTCCATCAGCTAACACCTCTATTAGTTTTTCTCCGCTTACTTCCAGTGCAACGTAATCATATTTCTTTGCTTCTTCCAAACAGATAGTTCGCTCGGACGCAACAAATTCTACCGGATAGGAATAGAACATATCTCCCAAATTACGGTGTACACTTCCAATACTCTTGACTTTGCTGAAATCGATAGCACCGATGAATTGCTCTCCGATTCGGAACGACTCTTCCGCCGTTTTGAGATCTCCACCTATAGCATAGGATGCAGCAATGAGCTTAGTCGCCTGAAGATACAGATCATAGTACTCTTGCATCTCAGAAACCTCGCGATCCTTATCTGCAAGGTAACCACTATGCATTAATTCTCTAAAGAAACGTCCTGGAGCCGACTTTGGTAACGCCTCGAATTCTCCAACTCGTCTTTGAAGCGTCTGCCCGATTTGAGCCTGTGCAACAAGTATATTTTGACGACTTGAATTAATTTGCATAGTTCGTTCATCGCCCTCAGGCATCGATAATGCAAGCAGTAATCCATTTTTACCAGCTTCCAACCTTCCGATTCGATCATCCATTTGCCCATGCTCAATTCGTTCAACAAGCCGATATGTATCTTCAACCATGCTTGTTAGTCGAGCCATCTGCTGCTGCATCAAAATATTATGGTATCCAACCGACAAGTCCTGAACTGGATTACCCTGGACAAATCCTTGTTCTGAAATTGGCAGTGGTGTAACCACCTGGTGCCTACCATTTTCAGCAACCTCCATTAACGATGGCCACATTTTCCCGTTTTTCTGGTTTTGCATCATAAAATATTCACCAGACTCGAATGCTTTCTGAAATTCAGCAGGAATCTGAACGACATACTGTGTACCTGCTTTAATTTTAGTAAGCACATCTCCCATATTCACATATTGAACAACCTGACCAAGGATTGAACGATAATCAAATCCCTTTGTATCTTGGGTAATATACAAGGTTTTTCCCGGTGCTGGTACGGGCATCGTCTCGCTATCAGATGAAACCGGCAGATTTTGTTTATTCTCAGTTAACTCATTCATATAATTATCACCTCATAATAGGGCTTGTATTTTTTGCGAAAGCAATACTTCATTTTTACTTTTTCTTCCCAGAAGCAATTGCTTTAACCAACCAGGCTCCCGCTGCACCGCCAGCCAACAATGGACTAGCAATTGCGCCCATTGCTCCTGCAGCAAAGGTCCCACCTAATACTGCTCCCATCGCTAACATAACCTCTTTTGAGGCAGCCTTTCGGGTTGCTGTTCCTGCTAAAATAGACGGAGTGATCATGTTTGCCTTTTCCAACAGCGTTCTAATTTCATCTTCTTTATATTGCTCCGGATGATCCACAAGCATGTCCAAGATCAATCGAAGCACTTCTGTTTCCTCCGGACATCTTGCTATCTCTGCATCTAAAACACTGCGCATTGCAATATACTGTGTTTTGTTCAATTTGAATTTATCACGATTGTTTTTTTCCAGGTTGTTGATGGTTTGTCTGGTAACACCAATCTTGTCTCCAAACTCTTCTGCTGTCCAACCTACGGTCCTTCTTATTAGAAGCATATTATTCTGAAATCTAATTATCTCTTCCATGATGTCACCTCCATGTTTGCATTCTATATCTTGGCAAATATTTTGTCAAGGTATTCATATTTCTTTTACACTTCAGAAAAGAAGAAGCACTATAAACCCCAAATATTCTTTCAAATTACAAATTGATACATTATATCATCTAATAAGTTTTACTTTCATTTCCCCTCATGATCATGAGGCTTTTTTCGTTCAAATTGTGCGATTATATGTAAAAAGCGTAGGATTTCTCCCACGTATTTATACTATTATTCAGCTATTCCGATCCGATCTTCCAAAGGTGTAAATAAGATGTAAATTCTACGTTTCCATCCAAGAAACCCAATAAAATCAAGGCGTTTGCCCCGTCCCTTAAACACTGCCGTGGCAGACGAATAGAATTTTTATCATAATTTTGTTTTCTCCTTAACTAGCGAGTTTTTCTGGGTATGTTGTGCGATGTTCTGAAATTATGGATTACTTTATTCCCGCCTATACTCCTCGATCACCTCAAGGAACCTCTCTCCATACTTCGCAAATTTATTTTCGCCCACCCCAGAAACATCCAGCATTTCAGGCTTGGAAGACGGCTTTTTTGCTGCCATATCGATCAGTGTCTTGTCACTGAAAATAATATACGGTGGCATGCTTTCCTCGCGTGCAATTTCAAGGCGGAGTTTCTTAAGCCGCTCAAACAGCTTGTATCCAGAAGATGTAAGTGTTTCCACACTCTTTGCTTTCTTTTTCGTTTTGGCGGCCTTTTCCGGCTGTTTATCTTCATCTGTGATCTTAATGGAAACAGAAGCTTCTGGATTTTTAAGGCCACTGATATCGCCAAGTTTGAGAACCTGATAATCTCCCACACGAAGATATCCCTCTAATACCAGCTGCTCGATCAAACGTCTTAACAGATTCTTGTTTGCTCCTGCCAGAACGCCGTATGACTTGTAGCGCACAGCTCCTATTTCCTCCAGCCTCGCCGTCTTAGCTCCTGCAACAGTGTCAATAATGATCTGCCTTCCATATCTTCCCTTCGCTTCGTATACGCAGTTGATCACTTTTTTGGCTGCTTCTGTCATATCCAAAGTTTCAAATTCCCGCAGGCAATTGCCGCAGTCCTGACATGGTTTTTCCGGATTTTCCCCGAAATACTTTAAAATATAATTGCGCAGACATTCTGTTGTATAGCAGTATCGCTCCATCACCTGCAGCCGCCGGGCATCCCTTTCCCTGACCGTCTCCCTGTCCGCCGGATCGAGATCCTGCATTTCCTTATGATCCAATAAAAACCGGTTGATCACAATATCCTGCGGTGAAAATAAAAGAATGCACTTAGCGTCAAGCCCGTCACGACCGGCTCTTCCTGCCTCCTGATAATAGTTTTCCATACTCTGCGGCATATTATAATGAATGACAAAACGGACATTTGATTTATCGATTCCCATTCCGAACGCATTTGTTGCAACGACAATACTCGTGTAATCGAATACGAAATCATCCTGCATTTTTTTCCGCTCCCCGGCACTCATTCCTGCATGATATTTTCCCACAGAAACGCCCTTGCCCTTAAGCAGTTCGTATATATTATCGACGTTTTTCCTTGTCGCACAATAGATAATTCCACTGTCACCGCTATGCTCGGAAATATATTTCAAAATATACTGCTCTTTATTCTTAGGCTTGTCCACCTGAAAAAACAGATTTTCCCTGTCAAATCCATTTACCAATGTAAAAGGATTCTGCAGCCCTAACGTGCAGATAATATCTTCGCGGACGGTTTCTGTTGCCGTAGCTGTAAATGCACTGATAATCGGACGTTTTTCCAGTGTTTTGACAAATTCAACAATTTTCATGTAGCTTGGGCGGAAATCCTGCCCCCACTGTGAGATACAGTGCGCTTCGTCCACTGTCACCATTGAAACAGGTACGCTTTTTGCGAGAGCGAGAAAGCCCTCTGTGACGAGCCGCTCCGGCGCTATATAAATAATTTTGTATGTGCCCTGTCTCGCTCTCCTGATCGTCTCATTATAATCTTTTTCAGAAAGTGAGCTATTGATAAATGCCGCCGGCACTCCTGCCTCATTTAATGCTTTGACCTGATCCTGCATAAGTGAAATAAGCGGCGAAACCACCAAGGTGATTCCCGGCAGAAGCACCGCCGGGATCTGATAGCACACAGATTTTCCTGCGCCTGTCGGCATGACTGCAAACGCATCTCTCCCCGCCAGGATACTGTCGATCACAGATTTCTGTCCCGTCCTGAATGAATCATATCCAAACAAAATTTTTAATGCCTGTTCGGGGGTATAATATTTGTCATTATTACATGTATCTTTTGTTTCGGTGTCCGAAGCATTTTTTGATAATATTTTCATATGTTATCCTAACTGTCATGTTCGTTTCATGCTTATTTGTAAAATTTATCTATTTTCAAATTATAAAAAATATTGCTGATTTGATCGGTTGAATTATCAGTTTAAATCGGTTGAATTTGACCATATTAACTATTCATTCTGCCTCTCCCTATATCTTCTCTGGTAATAATCCATTGTCCTATAATCTATCACATCCTTCATCTGCCGGATCATAACAGGATTATCAATTAGCGGACGCAATTCTTCCCTTAAACCCAATGCCACATCGTCATTTTTAACAAAAAATCCTTTCCCGGATTCCAATAGGAAATGTACCGGCATAGCAAGAATTTTCTTTAAATGATCTTTATCTGAAATATCTTTATACTTCTGTAATGTCATATTTTTATCAAGATCTTTCCAGTTTGTTCCAGTTGAGAAAAATTCTTTCCAGCTTGAAAGGAGCTGTTTTTCTGATACTTCCATCAGCACATCCGAGTTATTATAAAATGCCATAAGCACAGGCATCTTGTATACCTTTGACATGTTCGTGTTTTCAAGCAGGCTGATAAATTCTCTTCCAATTCCTTTGTAAAATTCTACTTCTATTTGACTTAGTTCTCCCAAATCATTGAGAAACTCCAGATATCTTTTAAATGGATTATCTTTGGAGTGTGTGATTGCGGTTTCATAAATATTATCATCCATATATGTAAACAGATCCAGCCTTGTCGGACGCTTTCCAAGCAGATCTTTTACCCTGAAATATTCATTAATTACCTGATCCTTAAGCTTTAAATGTTTTCTATCCATTTCAGCAAAAAGATCAATCAGCTTCAGATCAAAATCCACCATGCAGTCATCCGGAAATCGCAAAGTATCTGATAAATGACAGCCCTCTCTATACATGTCAGACTTTCCTTCCAGAAGGAAACGCACCCTGCCCGCTTTCTCATAATTACCAATGAAATCAAGTACAGTCAGGAACTCTTTTCCCCTGCATTTTCTCAGTCCTCTTCCAAACTGCTGAAGGAAAACGATTGGAGATTCCGTAGGTCTTAAGAACATTACCATATCAACTGATGTGATATCAACGCCTTCATTAAACATATCCACAGAAAAAATCGCTCTGATTTCGCCATTCTTTAATTTCTGTATTGCCACATTCCGTTTCTCAGTATATTCCCCACTTGCATCACTGAATACAGCCACTGACGGTATTCCTCTTGATGAAAACTCTCTCGCCATCTCTCTTGCATGCTCCTTGGAGCAACAGAATCCAAGAGCCTGCCTTGAACCATATTTACAGTAATATTTATAAATCAACTCATATCTGTGAACATTTCCGATATAGGTTTCATTCAATTCTTTTTCATCATATCTTCCCCTTACAATATGCAGCTTTGAATAATCAGTATCATCAAAAATTCCATAGTAATGAAATGGGACGAGCATTCCCTTATTGATTGCTTCTTTTAATGAAATCTCATACGGCACATTATAATCACAGATTTCATAAATATTCCTGCCATCCATTCTCTCTGGAGTCGCTGTTAACCCTAGCAGAAACTGCGGCTTAAAATAATTAACAATTCTTTGATACTGGTCATTAACTGCATGGTGGAATTCATCGATTACAATATAATTAAAATAATCTGAAGCAAAATACTTATTATTCAGGTATTCACTCCTGCCTAGTGTTGCAACCGAAGCAAAGATCATAGATTTATCCGTACATTTACTTTCTCCGTCAAAAAAACCATAATCATCTGAATTTCTGACATTTTTAAAAGATTGTGCTGCCTGCTTTAAGATTTCTTCTCTATGCGCCACGAACAATACTCTTTCATAATCCTTTGAATCAAATGCTGCAAGATATGTTTTTCCAACGCCTGTCGCAGCCTGAACTAAGGCTCTTCCTGCCCCCTCTGCCCTGGTATTTTCCAATGCACACAAAGCCTCTATCTGTGCTCCTCTTGGTTCAAATAATGCAAGATTATTTGTAGTTTCGTCATCCTGCAAATCATACCTGTCCAGATCCTTTGATACTGCCGGGCGGTGCCAGTTTTTTGAATATCTTTTTAGTTCATCATCATCTATTACTATGGAATGATGTTCAAACAGATCAAGAAATGTATTGTAAAATTTTTCATAGTTATGAGAATCTGTTTTGCTGCTAAATCGGTAATTCCACTCAATACCAGATGTCAGTGCACTCTTGGAAATATTTGATGAGCCAATGTAGATTGTACTATAATCCTTATAATGAAACATATATGATTTTGGATGAAATGATCGATTTTTTTCATTATAAAAGCGCAGATCTACCTGTTCCCCAAGCTTATGCTTGATAAGATATAATGCTGATGGCTGTGTTATACCAAGATAATTTCCTGTAAGGATTCTGATTTTTGCTCCCCGCTTCAACGCATTGTCAAGTTCACCAAGCAGCATTCTGACACCAGATTCCATCAGAAAAGAAACGACAATATCCACGCTATCAGCTCTTTTTAAACTATTTAGCAGCTGATAATACAGATACATCCTCTTATCCTGGCCTCCAGTAAGTGCATCCGTCCCATATTCTAATTCATTAATATCATCTAATTCTTCTGCAGTATTAAGTTCAGCCATTTTTCCTCTCCACGGCCTGGTCTTACATCACATGTAATCCACTCTTCCTTTAATTTAACATTTTCTATATCCTGGACAAACTCATTAAACTTCTCTTCTGTAAAATCTGTAAAATACCGCCCATTTCTCTCTCCTTCAAAATCGCCATACTTAAAGGATGTATAAATGATACCATCTTTTTTTAATGCCTTTACCATTTTTTCAAACACCGCTTTAAGTTCTCTCTTTGGCAGATGAAGTATTGAAGAGCAAGCCCATATTCCATCGTATTTTTCTATTTCTTCCAGTTCTTTAAATAGCATTTTTTTAACTTTTATACCTGTATAATCACTTGCAATACGACACAATTCCTCTGAACCATCGATTGCATCAACTTGGAAATGCTGACTCAGAAAATACTTAATATCTCTTCCTGAACCACACCCAAAATCAAGAATATATCCCTGCTCAGGCAACAATTTCTGAAAATGTTTCTGCGTGTCATAAAAATCCACATCCACTGTTGCTTCTGCAAAACTGCTGGCATTCTTATTATAATAATCTAAAGTTTTAGTTTCACACATATCGATTCTCTATTTCCTTTTTTCTGAATCACTTATTTTATGTCATTCACACAATTATAATAACATTTGTTATTTGTATCCTCAATTATGGTCTTCTGAAAATCATCCGATTATTTTATTTTTCATATCAATTTCTTGTGCTGTGAATCAAATCTTATATGCCTGTGATACTTCATGCCGGTCTTCCAGACTCCTATTGAACTTTTTCCTATGTTTTTTACCAAATTTGTGGAACTATGATAAATTAATATCCTTCTTGTCCAAAAGAAAATCAACAATATTAATATGCCACCTGAATAAAACATTTCTTTCTTCCATTTATTACAACAAAATCCATTCCACCCTTATATGTTTTTCCTGTAAAGACTTCATAGTCTCTTGCTTTTAGCTCATTATAAATTATATTTTCAAGAAAAAAGGTGTCTTCAAAATTCACTAAGTTTGTATTTATCATGCCACAAATCAAGAAATTTTCAAGATTTGTGGCATATATTAAAAAAATCATTGATAATATTGTCTATATGAACTTCTATCAATACTTGTATGAAACCAAGTCAATAAACTATATTGGCTCGTAAGATTCTTCTTAGCACGATTTCCTGCAAAATCCGTCACGATAATTTCATAATAATCTACTATCTTCTCATCTGCGGTAATCGTCTAACGGAACATCATATTTATCGATAAGAATGATTACCTTCTGTTCGTAATGTTTATATAAAAGCTGCTCTATCAGCTTTGTTTTATCGATATAGTAAAATCCCAATTTTCTGATTTCTTCAAAATTATCAATTCCTACCGGTAATTTTAATGTATCTGCCAAAAAATCCTCCAAGCGTGCGCCGCTGGGCGCACAAGAAAAATCCGCTACACTATTATTTATAGTATAGCGGATTCCCTTATGAAATACAATCTTGCTGCCAGCAAAAAATCCCCAGCAGATTACTATTCTGCCGGGGTATCACAACTCCTTTGTAATCACTTTTTCCTTGGGAGGATTCCATGTTTCTTACAAAAGAAGTGTATGCTATTTTTTACAATTATTTCTCACTCTCTGTAACGATGATTGTCTCTTTTCTCTTCTTATATCCTTTTCTTACTACAAATACCTCCAATAATACAAGAAGTGCTGCAATGACAAGATCGATCACGATCATCATGATCTCCCATGCTGGCATTCCCGAATTTAAATTATCGCCATCATAAGCCCGGCTGTTTACAACCGTATATAAAATATTGTGTGTTGCATTTCTCATAGCAAGTACACCTGTTGCACTTGTGGTATCCTGCAAATTATTGGTTCCTGCATCAATATTTGTCAACATTAAGTCAGAGCCATTGCGGATTGCCTGATCAGAGTTCATTGCGCCACCTGCGGAGAGGAAATAATCGGTGATAACCATTCCGCGGAAGCCCCACTCGTCACGAAGCACGGTCTGCTGAAGCGGAGCACATGCGCCTGACCATACAGGTCCGATATAGTTATAGGAAGACATCACTGCTGTTGCATGCCCCTCTTTCACTGCTGTCTCAAATGGTTTTAAATAAATCTCACGGATTGCCTGCTCGTTGCACCACATACTATTTTTATACCAGCGGTCTGTCTCCTGATCGTTTAATGCAAAATGCTTGATATACGCATAAACGCCATATTTGTTAGATCCCTGTACGACACTTGCAGCCAGTTTTCCTGCTATAAATCCATCCTCGGAATAATATTCAAAGTTACGTCCTGCAAAAGAATTACGGTGCATGTTCATAGATGGCGCATACCAACCGCTAACGTTCATCTCATCTGCCATAGATGCGATGCACTCACCATATTCCTGTGCAATATCTGTATTCCATGTAAATGCAAGCATGACTACTGACGGAAGTCCTATAGAACTTACTCCTGTAAAGTTATTATAAATATCTACCGGTCCGTCACAGTCTGTCGTTGCAACCTTTCCGATACTGTCAATTGCCGCTGTCTGATATCCACCAAATGCAATCAGATTTGACATTTCATCTACAGTCAGTTCATCCAGTAATGTATCCCAGAGTTCATCTTCGTAATCCAGACCTCTTAAATCAACAAGCTGCACACCATTATCAGCTCCTGTTGCAGGCATTACATCATCCTGATTATTGTAATCCTCTGGATTATAATTTGAGTTGTCAAGATACTGTGCTTTGCTTTCTTCGCTCATACTTCTATTAGATGGAGCTGCAGTTGCTTCTGTATAATTAGCAAAGCCGTCTGCTCTGGAAAGATAAGTCACATCCCCTTCTGCAAAGCCAAACTGATTTACTGCTGCGGTCTCATCTGTAGAACGTGGGTTACTCTCGTCATATACAATATCTGCTGCTACATTATAGGTTTTAAAATCTATCACGTTATGAGAATCACTCTGCAACGAAATAATATAATCTCCTGCCTCTAAAACATAACATCCATGATTATATGTATCGTAAGACGCCATATCCTCTGCTGTAAAAGAAAGTGTGACTGTCTCGCTTGCACCTGCCTCTAACAGCTCTGTTTTATCAAATGCGATCAGATTTGCTGTTGATTTTTCAATTCCACCATTTATATATGGTGGATTGTAATAAAGTTCAACCACTTCTTTTCCTGCAACAGAGCCTGTATTTGTTACAGTAACCTCTACCGTGATATTTCCATCAGCATCTACATTCAGGTCGCCCATCTTCTGTTCAAAAGATGTGTAGCTCATTCCATAGCCAAATGGATAGGATACCGCATCCTCATAATTTAAGAAACCTTCGGCTGCTGCAGTCTCATAAAAACGATAGCCTGCATAAATTCCTTCTACATAATTTGCAAAAGAAGGTACTTTCAGTTCTTCTGGATTAAAAGCATTTGTAACTCCATGTTCATCCATATTGTCATAAGGTGTTACAACAAAATTATTATAGGAAGGTGTCTCTTTTAAATCCTTTACCAGAATATCTGTTGTCTTTCCGGACGGATTTACCTCACCTGCTAAAATCTCTCCGAGTGCCTCAAAACCGGTCTGACCAGTTCCCGGACACCAGATTAAGCTCTTAATCTGTTCGTGTTTCTCTGCAAAACCAAGTTCAAATACACTGGAACCATTGTATACAACAATGACATTGTCAAAATTATCACAAACCATGTCCAGCATATTCTCTTCACTTCTGCTTAACTCCAAATAGTGTCTGTCACTGCCAAAATCCTCGTAATCTTCAGAGTTGTTCGTGTATGTTACTTTTGTAAAATCTGTTGGAAGATCCGCATTCTCGCATCCGGTTCTTGCAAATACAACAACTGCTGTATCAGAAAAATCTTTTGCATTCTGCATCAGTTCATCTGTGTACTGATCTACCGGCGGTTCCGGAAGTGTCCAGTCCTGTGCAAACATATTAACACTCGGTCTGTCTGCACGATACTCTGTGTAAAACGAAGACAACTCCTCATTTGTCTCAAATCCCGCATCCTTCAAACCATCTAAAAGGCTTATTGTCGGATATGCATCAGAGATTCCGCCTGAACCACTACCACCATAACATGGATTGGTAGATGCCCAACCAAAAACATTTAGTGTTTTTTTATCTGTCATTGGAAGTAAATTGTCATCGTTTTTTAAAAGAACAATTCCTTCCTCTGCCACCTTCACACCAAATTCAGAAGAAGAATCTATCGACTCCTGACTGATACTTCCGTCTCCCATAGCAAGACTTACCAGTGTGTACATTGGTCCAGTCACAATCATGTTCACAGTAATCACAACCGCAAGCAGCGCAACAATTCCAGCCTGCGTCCGAACAAGATATTTTGTTTTCTTTTGTAATTTTTTGTTCACTGCACACACAATCAGCGCAATGACTGCTGCCAAAAGTACAATACCCAAAAAAATCAGATATGGTCTGCAGCTAATGAGGACGTTTTTCACGTCTTCAATGTTGATGTCTAACATTTTCATTTCCCCCTTTTGGATTATTACTGTTCGCCAATTCCTGTAAACAGTTTTTCTTTTGCCATTTATCGGCTGATGAATCGAAATATACCTGCCATGACACAATTTCGCAAGACTTTTGTCGTACCCTGTCACTCAAGTGTCGTGAATTGCTTTTTTGTCATATTCATTTATGTTATACTTGAATTATAAAAAAGATTCCGTTGGGAGATACGTTATGATAAAAATTGCTGTATTAGAAGACAGTGAATTTGATTATGCAAGAATATGTAAGGCATGGGAGCGCTTTTCCAAAGAGTATCATCTTTCCTATGAACTGACCCGCTTCAATGATTCGGCTTCGCTTTTGGAACAATTTCACTCCCAGTTTGATCTGCTATTTCTCGACATTGAAGTTCCGGGAAAAAATGGAATGGAAACAGCTAAAGATATACGACAAAAGGATCATTCGGTCGTAATTGTTTTTCTGACCAATTTTTCAAAATATGCTGTCACTGGCTATGAAGTTGGTGCTGCTGACTATATGTTAAAACCTTTGGATTATTATTCCTTTGCGTTAAAAATGCACAAAGTGCTGCATCTCGTTTCCCAAAATAATGACCGTACCTTAATCATACAGACAAAAGGGGGCATGCATCGCTTCTCCATTAATGATCTGCTCTATGTTGAGATTAACAATCACGATCTGATTTATCATCTTGAGACAGAAAACATCATGACAAGAGGCTCCCTTTCCGATGTCGAACACGTTTTGCCAACACGTCTTTTTTCCCGTTGTAACAATTGTTATCTGGTAAATCTGAAACATGTTACAAAGATAAAAGATAACACTGTTTTTATCGGAACGGATCAGTTAGCGATCAGTCGCCCAAAAAAGAAGAATTTCATGAATGATCTGACAAATTATATAGGAGGTAACTTATCATGAATCAATTACTCGGTCCCGGAGTTGTATTAACAGAAGTGTTATGTGCTTCTTATGTATTACTTTTACATCAACCCCAAAAAGCCTATTTTCCTCTGCGCTTTCTATGTTCAATCGCAGTCTGTTACCTCTCACTCATTTTATGGCTGATTCCGGGCAATGAATTTTCAAATATGATGAAATATTTTACTATTTATCTGCTGGTTTTTCTCAGTATTTTAGCATGTATGAAATTTACAGCCACAGATGCTCTGTACTGGTGGCTGGCTGGAATGATTATGCAACACGCAACCTACTCCATTACATTTTTGTGCAGTCGCCTGATTTCCAGCTTGTTTTATTCGCTTCCGTTTCTCATTCTGCTTAATATCATTGTCTGCTTGTTCGAATATTTTTTTATTGAAAGAAAATTGCGTGGTAATTACAACTTTAAGAAAAATTATCGTCAGACACTACTTGTAACCATCGCTATTCTTGGAACTACTGTTGTATTAAATTCCTCCAAAGATATTTTTTCTAACGGAAATGATCCTGCACTGACCATCATTACAAGTATTTATTCTCTGATCTGCTGTGTTTTTGCAATGATGACTTTAATGGGAAATTTCCAGAAAAACCGACTCGAAAACGAGCTGGTTATCGTGGAACAGCTCTGGAATAACGAGCAAAAACAATTTGAAGCATCAAAACAGAACGTTGAAATGCTGAATATGTATTGTCATGACTTAAAGCATCTGCTTACGATGATGAAGGAACGAAATTCAACGGATGAATTTATCGGAGAAGTTACAAATGCTCTTTCTGTTTTCGATGCAATGAAAACAACCGGAAATCATGCCTTAGATGTCATTCTTACCGAGAAAAGCCTGATTTGCAAACAGAAGGAAATTAAACTTACCTGCATGGCTGACGGCAAACAATTAGCATTCATGCAAACGACTGATTTATACTCTATATTTGGTAATTTACTTAACAACTCTATTGAGGCTGCTCTTAAAGTGACAAACCCAGAAAAGCGTATCATTGCCCTGATTGTCGATAAAGCAAATGGATTTGTCCGCATCCATATTGAAAATTTTTTCTGTGGTAAAATCCAATATATGGACGGCATGCCTCAGACAAGTAAACCCAACAGCGAATATCATGGTTACGGATTAAAAAGCATTAAGTATATGTTGGATCACTATCACGGAAATATCTCATTTGAAGTGATGGATGATATTTTCTGCGTAAATATTATTATTCCGATTCCTTGACAATAAAGCAAATTCCAGGTGGATTTTTGATTTTATTCCCCAAGCACAACCTTGCAGTCTTTTTTGTAACATGCAATGCCATACTTTATAAAATTGCGCATGCCGTCCTGCTTTAGCTTCATGATATAGTTTTTCTCATCAATCTGCGTTAATGCCTTTGCACAGGCTGTCTCCATGTCTCCGTCTTCTGCATACTTTAACTCGACCACGATTCCGGTTCTGTTGTCCGGCACTTCCACAAGAATGTCGCTGTAGCCTGTTCCGGACTCTGCATTGGATTTTGTAAGCCAGGTTGTTTTGTAGCCAAGAAGTCCCAGTAAAATACCGTGATAAAAGTTTTCCTTTCTCTCCTTCGAGACAGCAGTATCCCTTATACTGATCGTATTCCATAAATAATCACTGAAAATCTGTTCTATTTTATCCGGATTTTTTTCTACAAATGCATTACAGAATACGTTTAATTTTTCTCCATCCTTTTGCGACACATCACGAAACCACTCCCTGATCTGCCTTGTAAAAAGATTCCGTATCTCTTTATTCGGGATTGTAAGACGATATTTACCATTCTCTGTGCGCCCATGCTGTGTGAGATAACCGGTTGTAAAAAGGACACTCCACAGATTTTCAATCTTATTATCAATTTCATCATAGGTAAGTTCCTGTGAAATCTCTTTTTCAATATACTCGCCTGCGATCAGACGTTCAATCTCATTTTTTGTCTGAATATCTGCTTTGTCGATCAGGCTCCTGACAATGGCATTTCCACTGGAATTCGACCAGTAGTCCTGTGGAATAGCTGTCTGGTCATACTTTAATTGGTCAACATAATTTATCACATCCCATGGGCAATAGATATCGGCATTTCCAAAGTGATATCCATTGTACCATTCCTTAACCTCTGCGAAATAGGAAGAAAACCCGTAATCAGCAAGAAGTTTTTTCACTTCACCATCTGTAAAACCAAACTGCTCATCAAATCTGGCATCAAGGATTGAAAGCACCTTAAAATTATTGAGCCCGGTAAATATGCTTTCTTTTGAGATACGCAGACACCCTGTCAAAACAGCGAATTGCAGAAAATCATTTGTTTTCAATGCCTGACCTAAAATCCCTCTCATGAGTTTGACCATTTCATGGTAATAACCATTCTGAAAGGCTTTATCCAGAGGAACATCATACTCGTCTATCAGAATAATGACTTTTTGCTCATAATGTCTGTATAAAAGCTCTGATAACAAACGGATACTGTCCGTTATATCCTCAGCCTTTCCCGACAAAAGCTGTTCAAATTGGTCAATTTCCTCATTTACCAGTTTGCTGCTATCCTTAAGATAATAGTGCCTTCTGGCTTCTGTTTTTACAATTGTAGTAGTCCGAACCACTGCTTCCTCAAAAGTCATTCCATCAACGCCTTTTAAGGAAATAAAAATTACCGGATATTTTCCCATATATTGTCCGCACAAAGACTGATTCTTCGAAATATATAATCCGTCAAACAGCGTCGGATCTGTTCCTATCTCGAAAAATGCCCGCAGCATGCTCATATTGAGTGTCTTACCAAAACGGCGCGGACGGGTAAAAAGATTCACTTTTCCCCAGTTATCCAAAAGCTGTTCTATCAGCTTTGTTTTATCGATATAGTAAAATCCCAATTTTCTGATATCCTCAAAATTTTCAATTCCTACCGGTAATTTTAATGTATTATCCATAAAACCTCCAAAAATCCGCTACACTATTATTTATAGTATAGCGGATTCCCTTATGAAATACAATCTTGCTGGCAGCAAAAAAACCTGTAAGATCCACTCATGTTAATGCGCTCAGCATTTGGTATTATTCTCGTAACCATCTACAGATATCAACCACTTGCACTCCTTTGTAATCATACTGTCTGTCCTCAGTCTTATATACATAAGATCCAGGCATACCACCAGTTCGGACATACCGACCAAAAGCTTCATCATATCTATCTGTCATTCCCTCTTTGTACTGATCCATTTGCACTAGTTTTTCTAATATTTTTTGCAAGCACTTTTTTCTAACTCGCTACACTACAAATAAAAAAGGCATGCCACTATACCTTTTGCATAAATTTTGATACGCTCATATGATACATTTCTGCTCCTTCGCTATTTCAGTTGTTCCTATAACGCAAAAAGAGGACATCTTCTAAATTTCTTTAGAAAACGTCCTCTAAGTAATACAATTTTTTATTTTATTCTCTTAATACAGCTTAGCTCCAGCAGGAATTGTGTCATCTAACATAAGCAGATTCAGTCCTTCGTGTCCGTCATACTCGTACACTGCCGAAATCAGCATTCCTTCTGATGGGATTCCCATCATCATTCTGGTAGGAAGGTTTGTGATTGCTACGCATGTCTTTCCAACGAGCTGTTCTGGCTCATAGTACTCATGAATGCCGCTTAAAATAGTGCGTTTCTTGTCAGTTCCATCATTTAATGTGAACTTGAGAAGCTTCTTTGACTTTGGCACTGCTTCGCAGGCTTCAATCTTTACGACTCTGAAATCTGATTTTGCAAATGTATCAAAATCTACAAATTCCTCAAAGAGTGGCTCGATTTTTACTTTTGAAAGATCAAGCTGTACGCTTTCTGCGGACACACTCGCTGTCTGTGCACTTGCTGCAGGAACTGCTTCGGAAGTCTTATTTGCCTTCTTGTCAGAGTCTAATGACTTCATTGTCGGGAATTTTTTTGATTGCTAAGCTAACTCTTGTATATTCTTGCAAACCCTTGGAAAATGGGCTTTCCCGGATTCTATATACTTGGATACTCTTGGACGTTTTTTTGACTTTTGTGCGTCCAAAAGATGTCATTCGCCTTAAAATACGTCTTTTTATTTTATGCATGTACTGCTGTGTCAAACACAACAATACTTAGCAAGTATAACATATTTGTCACAGTATGAATAGGTATATTTTTCAATCTTCAAAGAGTTCAATCGCAGGACTCTTTTCTAAAAAATATCCATAT
>ERZ838225.1547-NODE-1547-length-17250-cov-6.768537_pt1 | contig 17250 bp, 13 predicted proteins | sample MGYA00519684_ERZ838225 | MGnify/ENA primary metagenome ERZ838225 (study PRJEB31850, sample SAMEA3708829) | human gut metagenome | biome: human gut; feature: human-associated habitat; material: faeces | place: China | collected 2014 ...
TCTGATACTCCCCTATAAAAATGGCTATTTATCAACTGTTTGTTGTGACATAGCCAAAAGAAAAAACAGTAGAGAAATTAGAGAGATTTTTTTATAGTATATTAAAGAAAAGAATAAAAGAGAAAGCTATAAAAAGAATTCTTGAAAATGATATAAAAGATCCACAAATAGATCAATACTATAATGAACTTGATCCGATAAAACTGGTTTTTACCTCTGAAATGCATGAAGTTATCTTAATCAGCAGAATAATAAAGGAAATAAAAATGACTTCAAATATTATTTTTCAAGGGGCTAGGATAGCAGCAATGGCAGAACCTGTAACATTCCTTTATATTCATAATAATGATGAACAGACAATGAAAAATATAGCAGAATTAAAACTTTCTGATAAATATAAATTGGACTTCTGTCTGGAGCGTATTTCAAGCGATTACAGATATAATGAAAAATATTTTTATAAAAGTATAGAAGAAAGTATAAAGGCTTCTCCAGAATATGTCAAATCTATAATGAAAAGAGAGATAGATGAAGAAGATGTAATGGGAAGTGTACTTTTAAGCCTTCTTCTAAAAAATAATCATCTGACTGAAGAAGAAAAGGCAGCATATTTAAGAAAAGCTGAAAACCTTATAATAAAATCATACAAAGAAATGTACACAAATCAAGATGTATATAGTTATGAATTTCCTGAAATAGGAATGGAGGATTTTGAATTTTTAAGAGATGAAAATGCAGCATTAAATGGGATAAAAATATCTGAAGTTGGAAATGCATATAAATATAGAACTCCAGCAAATAAAATAAACGTTTCAGCACTTTCATTGATTGAATACTCTACAATAGCAAGAAATGCTGTAGAAGTATCATTGAAAATAAAAGGATATGTGAGATATCTTTTCCATTTTATAATAAATTATAAGTGTGTATGTCCTATAAATACTGAATTTAGGTTTTGGAAAAGACAGAACAAGAATATTCAATTATGGAGAGAGAGAATTTAAAGCAGTATTAGATGATAAGATGGAAATAACACTTTTTGATAATACTGGAAAACAGATAAAATCTCTTCCAAAGGCGTCTGCTAAAAATAACGACAATGAAGATATGGCAGCAGAATGTAAAGAGGAACTGAAAAATATAAAGAAACAGATAAAAATTGTTGTAGAATCTCAAAAATTAAGAATAGCTAAAGCAGTTATTGTAGGAAGAAAATGGAGTATAGACAAATGGAAAGAATTATTTATAGGAAATCCTATAATGAACAGTTTTGCAACAAAATTAGTTTGGGAAGAAACAGATGATAAAGGAAATATTATAAAAACTTTCAGATATATGGAAGACGGAACTTTTAATACAGTAGAAGAAGAAGAGTATGAAGTGGAAAATGGAACATATATACTTCCACTGCATCCTGCTGATATAGATGAAGAGGAATTGGCAGCATGGACAGAACAGCTTGAAGATTATGAAATAGTACAGCCAGTAGATCAGCTGAATATTCCTGTATATATTCTTAAAGATGAAGAGCTTGAAGAAAAAGAAATATCAGAATTTAAAACTAAGAAGATATATGCTTCAACTTTCAAAAGTGCAGCAAATAAACTTGGATTTAATATGGAATTTGCTGAATATGGTGAATGCTGTGGATGTACTTTCCTAGATGAATCAAGTAATCTGAGAATGTTCATATCTACTAATAACTTCTATCCAGGAGATTACAGTACTATTATAAGTATACTTAAAATAAGCTTTATTTCAAGAGAAAGCAACAGTGAAGTAGTTCTTAGAAAAGTACCTAAAAAACTTATAAGTCTTGCATACCTTGCAGGAAAAATGATAACAGAAAAAGCTATTGAAAACAGGGAGGAATAGTTGTGGAAGTAAAAATTTTAAAACCTACTATGGAGATGAAGTATGCTGAAGAGCTGGAAGCATTGAAAAGTACAGATACAGGAAAAAAGCCAGAAAACTGGCTTATGTCTCCAAAGGCAGTGAGAACATTCATCCTTGGAAGCGATAAAGCAATAGAGTACAATGGGAAAAAAATAAAAATAACTAAGAAATTTTATGGAGATGATTCTCTTGTAGAAAGAAGTATAATAACTCTGGCAGGAAATAGAGGGCTTATGCTGGTGGGAGATCCTGGAACAGCAAAAACTATGTTGAGCGAACTTTTATCTGCTGCTATTTGTGGAACAAGTACAAACACTATTCAAGGAACAGCAGGAACTACAGAGGATATGATAAAGTATTCATGGAACTATGCAATGCTTTTGGCAAAAGGACCTGTAAGAGAAGCTCTTGTTCCAGCTCCTTTGTATATTGGAATGAAAGAGGGAATGATAACTCGTTTTGAAGAGATAACTAGATGTCCATTAGAGATGCAGGACAGCATGATAAGTGTTATGAGTGATAAAATGCTTAATATACCTGAATTTGCAGAAGAACCTGTACTGTATGCAAGACCTGGATTCAATGTGATAGCTACTGCCAACACAAGAGATAAAGGGATTAACGAGATGAGTAGTGCACTAAAGAGAAGATTTAACTTTGAAACTGTTCTTCCAGTGAGTAGTGTAACTATAGAGGCTAAAATAATAGAGCAGGAATGTGAAAAAATGTTTAATGAAGCTAACATAGAAATGAAGATAGATCATAATGTTATTGAGATATTGGCTCTAACTTTTAGAGAATTGAGAGAAGGGATAACTTATGAAAATATAAAAGTAGATGTTCCATCTTCAGTAATGAGTACAGCAGAGGCAGTATCAGTATATTTCCAGACTGCTATTGATTCATATTATTACAGTGATGGAAAAATAACTGCTGATAAACTTGTACAGAATATTAAAGGAGCAGTAATTAAAGAAAATAGAGATGATTTATCAAAACTTAGAAATTATTTTGGAACTGTAGTGAAAAAAAGAGCAGAAAAAGAGGGGTCATTATGGATAGATTATTACGAGGCGAGAAACAATCTGAAATAGATGAAGAAGTAAAAAAAATAGATAAACTTTTTAAAAGAAGCTATGATTTATCTTCTGATTTCGTATTGTTTCCTGTAAGACATCACAGTCCTGTCTGTTCTTTTCATTTGGAAAAAGTAATAGAGGAATATCAGCCAGAGGCTATATTGATAGAGGGGCCAAGAAATGCAGGTCATCTTATAGAATATGCTGTATCTGATAAAACAAAGACTCCTTTTTGCATATATTTAAGCTATGACGACAAACAGGGAAAAATAAATGAAGAGAAGGGAAAATACAGAGCATTTTATCCCTTCTTGGATTATTCACCTGAACTCACTGCTTTAAAAGAGGGAGCAAAGAGAGGAATACCTTGTGAGTTTATAGATCTTGGTTATGGAGAAAAACTTTTGAATACTCCTGACCCAGAACAGAAAACAGCAGAAAATTATGAAGATGACAGAATATTTCTACAGAGCAGCTATTACAAAATGCTTGTAGAAAAAATGGGTTGCAAAAATTTCAATGAACTTTGGGAAATGCTTTTTGAAATAGAAGGTTTTCATATGGAAACTGAAAATTTTATAAAAAGTCTCTTTTATTATTGCTATTACAGCAGAGAGAATACTTCTCAAGATGAATTGATTTATCATGGAGATATAATCAGAGAGTATTACATGGCTGAAAATATTCGTGAAGCTATGAAAAAATATAAGAAAGTTTTAGTTGTAACAGGAGGAATTCATACAATAGAACTTGTAAATCTTATTACAGCAGAGAAGCTTCCTACATTTAAAATAGAAAAAATAAAGGAAGAGGATTCACCAAGTTATCTTATGCCATATTCTTTTGAAGAATCTGACAGAAATTCTGGATATGAATCAGGAATGGTCTTTCCATTTTTTTATCAGAAAGTCTGGGAGAATATAGATAAAAAGAGAAAGAAACCTTTTGAAGAGGCAGTACTGCGTTTTATTATCAATACAGCAGGGGCAGTGAGAAAAAAACAGCCCCTTTCAATAGCTGATGAAATGCAGTCATACTATATGGCAAGAGGACTGGGAGAGCTAAGGGAAAAGAAAGAATGTGGAGTATTTGAACTGATAGATGGAGTGAAGTCATCTTTTGTAAAGGGAGAGATAAATTCATATCACCAGCCAGCATTAAAGAATCTCTACAGACTTCTTACAGGAATGGAAATGGGGACAATAGATCCAGACTGTGGAGTTCCACCTTTAGTAAACGATTTTTTTGCTAAATGTAAAAAATTTAAAATATCTACAACAGTAAGTATGAAAAAGGAAACAAAGCTGGATGTATTTAATAACGAAAGTCATAGAGAGAAGAGCAGATTTTTTCATCAGATGAATTTTTTAGAGACAAATTTCTGTAATTATTTAAAAGGGCAGGACTCTAATACAGGAAAAGGAAGGATACTCCTTAGAGAGACTTGGGAATATCGTTTTTTCCCAGGTGTACAGGTAGCTCTTATTACAAATTCTGCATATGGTGGAACTGTAGAAGAAGCATGTATGTCTTTGATAATAAAAGGAATATCATCTGAACATAATAATGCCAGAGAGATTTCAGAGAGACTTTTACAAGCAAATCGTATGGGCTTGAATTCTATATATGGAATTATTTTTGAAAAACTCATAGATATTATAGGTAATGATATGGATTTTTTAAGTGTATCTGACTGCTTTAAAAATCTTTGTGAAGTGAAGATGTATAATACAAGCTTTACTGGGCTGGATATTCCAATGCTGGATAAAGTAATAGAATTAAGCTTGACTCGTATGCTGACACTTATATATACTGTTATAAATTCTAAAAAAGAAGATGAAGACAGTATCTGTGATGGAATAAAATTCCTATATACTTATTTTATAGACAGTATAAATAAAGAGGAAGAGGAATCTTTTATCCAAAGTATGTTTTCAATATATGAAGATAACTCAGCTAATACAGCTTTATCTGGAGCTGGGAGTGCAGTTCTTTTTAAGAAAGGAAAAATATCTCTGGAAGAAGCTATGAATAAATTTAATTCATATCTCAATGGTTCTGATATTTCTAAAAAAATGTCAGCTTCTTTTCTTAAAGGATTTTTTAAGATAGCTAAAGATATAGTATTTGTAGATGATAGAATGCTTCACTCTTTAGACAACATATTAAAAGAAACTGATGGAGATCTGTTTTTAGAAATACTTCCAGATTTAAGATTTGCATTTACATATTTTCTTCCTTTTGAAACAGATAAAATAGCTAAACAGGTATCTTCATTTTATGATATATCAGGAGAATCTTTGCTCTATGGAGATGTTTTTGATCAAAAAGAAATGGAAAAAGCACTGGATATAGATAAATATTGTGCTGGAAAACTAGATGAATGGCTTCTGGAAAAAGGGGGAGAAGATGGAAGATAAAAAGACACTGAATAAGTGGAGGCTTGTTCTGGGAGAATTTGCTCAGGATAGTATGAGTCTTGACCCTCAATATGCCAGTATGGATTCTGTCCTTGACTTTCTTTACTCAAGGGAATATTCAGAAGAACAAGGAATACGTAAAGAGGGAGGAAGAGGCGGTTCAAGCCTTACTGTTCCAGAATGGATAGGAAAAGTGAGAGAGCTCTTTCCAGAAGAGACAGTGGAAATAATGCAGAAACAGGCAATTTCTAAATATAAATTGACAGAACTTCTTACTGATGAAAAAATTCTAAAACAGATGCAGCCAGATATGGAATTATTAAAAAATATATTGGCTTTTAAAAGAATGATGAGCCCTCAGGTGCTTCAGACTGCTAGAAACATAATAGGAGAAGTAGTAAAAGAGATAGAGGAGAAATTAAGAAAAGAGATAATTGAAGCTTTTCATGGAAAGAAAAATCCATATAAAAGTGGAGTACTTCGTACAATGAGAAATTTTGATTTTAAAAAAACTGTAAGAAGAAATTTAAAAAATTATGATGTAGAAAGAAAAGTTCTTGTTCCATCAAGATTGTATTTTTCTTCTCGTATAAAAAAGCAGAATGAATATCATATAATAATAGTAGTGGATCAGAGTGGAAGTATGGTTTCCTCTGTAATATATAGTGCTGTTATGGCTGGAATATTTTCTAAATTATCTATGATATATACAAAGCTCATAGTCTTTGATACAAATGTAGTAGATCTTACTGATTATGTAAGCGACCCAGTAGAAACTCTTCTCAGTGTACAGCTAGGAGGAGGAACAGATATTTCAAAGGCACTTGATTATGCTGCTTCTAAAATAACACAGCCTCAAAAAACTATTGTTGTATTAGTAAGTGACCTCTATGATGGGTATGATTATAGACAGATGTACAAAAGAGTATTTGATATCATAGAAACTGGAGCGAGAATGTTTGTACTTCCTGCTTTGGATTACAGTGCTCAGGGAAGTTATGATAAAAATGCTGCTCAGAAAATGGCAAATCTAGGTGCTGATGTGGCAGCTATCACACCAAAGGAGTTGGCACAATGGATAGCAAAAATAGTATTATAAATGAAATAAAATCTTTTCTTCCTTTTATTAATGAAGAATTTATAGTGAGCATTTCAAATAAAGGAATATATAAACGTTCTATAAAAGATTTGGAAAAAGCCAGAGAGAATATTTCATTGGCAGTAAAAGATACTGGGCTCATAGAAGTAAAAATAGAAGATGCAGTGGTGGAGTTAAATGTAAATATTCAAAACAGTAAATGTACATGTCCATCTTCCAGTATCTGTAAACATATTGTAATGGCTCTCCTTTATTTAAAGGAATTCTATGATAATAATCAAGATGGAGCTGAAGAGATAAAAGAAGAGGCAAAAGAAGAAATTGATGAAACAGTATTCTATGAGGAATTAAAAAAACTTACTGGAGAAAAGGTATTAGAACTAGTTGGAAAGAAAAATTATAATTCTCTTATCAATTCAATTTTTATAAGAAATGAAGCAGTGTTTGAATATGGAGATATGCTTACTGTATCTATTGCCAGTCAAAGTGTAAAAGTATATTTTCCAAAGGAAAACTCTATAGAAAATGCTATGTGTTCTTGTAAAGAAAAAGGAATATGTTCACATAAAGCATATGCTCTGATATCTTACTTGATAAAGGAAGGAAAAATAACAGAGGAAGACACAGAGTATGATAAAATAGAAATAGGAGAAAAGGAGAGAGAAATTATACAAAATCTCCATCTTTTTATAAGTTCTATATTTGATAGAGGAATATCTGGATTAACTGGAAATGAAATAAGCCAGGCAGAAAAATTCTATATACAGACTTATGGAATAAAATTTTTTGCAGCAGCAGATGAATTAAAAAATCTTTCAAGTGAACTGGGATTTTATTTTTCTAAAAATATATCTTTTTCTAATAAAAGATTGATGCATATATTATGTTCTGTCTATAATAGGACATCAGCTCTTCTTGTGACAGAAAATAACAGAAAGAAACTGATGCTGGCAGGACAGAGACAGGAAGAGAAATTTAATCTTGATAACATTGAATTAATGGGATTGGGAGCTTCTGGAGGACTGACTAAAAGAAATGATCTTTTAGTAACAGCTTATTTTTATTGTAAGGATATAAAAACTATTTTATCTATGAGCACTCTCAGACCTTATGAAAATAGTTCACAATTGGGGACTTTGTACAATATGGGACAGGTATGGTCAAACGATCTTTCTTTCAAAGAAGTATCCATGTCAAAAATGACTTTAAGAGATGCAAAATTATCTACTGGAAAAGTATCTTCTGCAAAATCTACAGTTTGCAGTATAAAAGGAAAAACTTCAGAAGAGGATGTACAGGAAATAGCAGTTTCTGATTACTCTTTCATAGGAGAAGAGTTAAGAAAACACAAATTTAAGTATTTTGAACCATATTCAGCAACTAAAAATATATTTTTAATAAAAGCAGAAGAGATAAAAAATATAGAATATGATAAAATAGAGCAGAAGCTTAAATTTGATTCTTGTGATTCAAATGGCAATATTATAACATTTGATATAAAATATAGTTCTGTGTCGGAAAATGCTATAAAATATTTTGAAAAAAATAAAACAGGACTTTATTTTGAATATATACTTGGAAGTATTAGTGAAAAAAACGGTATAATGAATGGAAGATTTTTAAGTGGAATGCAGAGTGGTCAGATAAAAAATATATTTTTTTAAGCAGGTGAAAAGATGAAAAATAGTAATGTTGTAGAAATAATAATAAATGATACAGAAAATATTATGAATGATATTTTTCTAAGTGGTTTTCATACAGTGCAGCCTGCAACTTTTGAAAAACTTGAACAAATAGAAAATTTATGCAGGAAAACGGGAATGGATAGAGCAGGAGAGCTTATAAATGATTTAAAAAATGAACTTAATAAAAGAAGAAATAGTTTCGAATATGATGTGAAAATAGCTACAGATATATTTTGTAAATTAGAATTTTATATTCAAAATGCTAAAGATATGATTTCTTAAAAAAGTATAATTTTATTTCACATTTTATTAAATAAAACAGCAATTTCTTTTATAAACACAACTATAAAAAGAATTTTTTCAAAAATATAAATATTAAAGTAGTAAATTTGAAGAAAAAGAGGAAATAATCTGGAAATACTTAAATAGCTGTGTTAAAATATAACTACATTAGAGCACCAAGGGGGATACATAATAATGGATGAGAACAAAGATGAATTAGAGATAGTAGAAGAAGTAAAAATTCAGAGAAAAGATCAAGATAGAGGAGGATTTGCCTGGGGATGTCTAGGTTTTTGTATTCCAATAGTTGGTTTAATATTATGGCTGGTATGGAGAGATGAAAAACCTAAAACAGCAAAAGCAGTAGGAATAGGAGCTTTGGTCAGTGCAATTATAGGAGCAGTATTTGTTGTTATTTATTTTATATTTCTTGTTTTTATTATAGGAATGACTATTGCTACAACAAGCTAATGCATAAAGCAGGAAAATTTTTAAAAATACTGTTTATGTGTCATTTGAGACCAGAGAGAAGTTTTTACTTCAAAGGAGAGCAATTTCCTATATGTGCAAGATGTACAGGAATACTTTTAGGATGGGTGCTTGGAATAATATATGGTATTTTATCAGAAGTTCCACAGGGATATATTACTATCTCAATCCTTCTTCCTTTAATAGCTGATGGTGTAATACAATCATTAGGAATAAAAGAAAGTAATAATATTAGAAGAATTATTACAGGAATTTTGTTTGGCATGGGAACTATATTTATTTTTATATACTTTCATAGAACAATGGTGAAATTAGCTATTATTTTTCTGAAAAAATATATTTTTATTCAATAAAAATTTTAATTTAAAGAACAGAATTGAATTATTTTGATTCTGTTCTTTGTGATTAGATGTAGATAAACTAATATGAAGGAGGATAGAATCTGTTTTAATATAAAAAGATTCTAAATATAAAGTGGCAAGATTCTTACTGAATGTATTCAGAAAAACTAAAAATGAAAAGATAATTGATAAAGGAAGAGATTGCTATGATAATAAGCAGCTCCTTGATTACCGAATAGAAAAAACTCAAAAAAAGGTAAAACTATATTTGAGATGGAAGGAAAATTCAATGGAAGTGTAGATGTATACAAGCCCAGCATTAACTTTACTAAAGATGAACTTATGGATTACCATTGTAATTGTATTTACTATAATTTAAATAAAAGTATATGTAAACATATAGTAGCTATGGCATTTGAAGGAAATAATTTTTTAGAGGGATTAGAAACAGAAAAAGAAAGAGAAATAATAGAATACTTTAGAAAAGAAAAGACACCTAAAGAAAAAATCGGTTTAGATGCTGACTTATGGATAGTTAATAAAAATGATACTGAATCAAGTGTTGATATAGACTTAACACTCTTGATAGGCGGAAGAAAATATAAACTTAATGAGAAGATTTCAGAATTCTTAGAAAATTATGAAGAAAATTCTATGAGATTTGGAGCATTGTATACGTATGATCCTCAAAAAGAATATTTCATTGGTTGGGAAAAGGAATTTCTTGATTCATTAAAAGAAATTTATGAATTTTATACTTCTAATAATCAAAGGGAAGAGTTTTCTATTGAGAAAATATTTGAAAGAAAAAAATCTGCTGAAAGACTTCTTAATATATTAGAAAAAAATGAACAAATAAATATTAAAAAAGAAAAGTTAGAAAAACTTATAAAAGTTGATTTAGATTATTATAATGAAAAAATCAATATAACTTTTTCAGAACCTATAAAATATCTGAGCATGGGATATAGTTATATTGGGTATAGAGATATTATTGATGTGAAAATATACAAGGTATCTCCAGAAAAATTGGAAGAATTCAGAGAATTTGAAAGAATAATGAAATTGAAAAATTGGAATTTAAGTTTAAAGGAAGAGCATTTGAAAGATATAGTGAATAAAATATCAAGATTCGCTAAAGTAAATATAAGTAAAAGATTAAAAGAAAGAGTATATGAACCTAAGCTAATGGATGTTGGAATATTTATAGATTCAAATGCAAAAAAAGGAATAGAACTAACTATAAAAAAGTTATATGATGGAAAAGAAAAGAAAAACATAGATAAACTTATTATTTTAGATAAAGAATCAGATAAAGAAATAGAAACAAAAGACATTGTTAAAATATTAGAAAATTATAGATTTTTTAAAGACAATGAAAAATATGTCTTAGATAATTATGATAAAATTTATCTTTTTGTAAAAGAAGGTATTCCTAAGCTAAATATGAAATATAAAATCTTTTATTCAAAAGATTTTAAATTAAGAAAATATGAAACAGTAAGTTATTGTGCGTCAACTAAAATAACTGATCTTTTTGAAATAAACTTTGAAATAGATGGAATTGCAAAAGAAGAAATTTTAGGTGTATTAAAAGCTGTTAAAGAAAAGAAAAAATACTATATTCTTAAAAATGGAGATATACTTTTTTTAGGAGAAAATAAGAATATGGAAGAATTTTCAGAATTGTTGGAAAAAACCGAAACAAAAAGGGATGAGATACTTTCAGGAAAAATAAAAAGAGAAAGAAATTATGGATACTTTTTAGCAAAATTTTTAAATAGGTTGACTAGCATGGAGAAGACAAAAAATCTTGAAACTGTCTATAAAAAAATTATACAGTGTAAGGAAAAAAATAATAATCCAGACATAGACAAAAACTTTCCAATATTAAGAGAATATCAAAAACTAGGACTACAGTGGCTTTTATTCTTAAGGGAATTAGGAATGGGAGGTATATTAGCAGATGATATGGGGCTTGGAAAAACTTTACAGATAATATCATATTTTTCTGCAATAGAAGAACAAAAAGGCTTAAAACTCGTAATAGCACCAAAGGCTCTTATGTACAACTGGAGAAATGAGTTTAAAAAATTTGCTCCACATCTTTCTGTAAAGATTATAGAAGGGGAAATAGCAGCAAGAAAAAGAAAAATAGAAAATTCTAAACCTGGAGATATTCTCATAAGTACATATGGTTTTTTAAATAAAGATATGGATTTCTATAAGGATATTTCTATTGACACATTGGTAATTGATGAAGCTCAGAATATAAAAAACTATATGTCTAAAACTGCTAGTTGTGTAAAAGAAATAAAAGCAGATATAAGAATAGCTTTAACAGGAACTCCAATAGAAAATAATGCTTTGGAATTGTGGAGTATTTTTGATTTTGTTTTTCCTGGATATTTAGGGAAACATATAAAATTTAAAAGGCAATACAGGAATGACTTAAAAAGTTTAAAAGAAGTAATAGCGCCGTTTATTTTGAGAAGACTAAAAAGAGAGGTCCTCAGTGAACTGCCAGATAAGATTGAAACTGATATTATTGTTGAATTAGGAACAGAGGAAAAAAAAGCTTTATCTAGCTTATTTAAAAAAATATAAAAGAGAAATTGCTAGTGAAAAAAATTCATTGAAAATATTTCTCTACATTACAAGATTGAGACAGTTGTGCAATCATCCACAACTTTTTTTAGAAGACTATAGTGGAAAAAGTTCAAAATTAGAAGCACTGTTGGAACTTTTAGAAGAATGTAAAAGTGGAGGACACAGGGTATTAGTGTTTTCTCAATTTACTGAAATGCTGGAAATAATTAAAAAAAATATGCCTGAAAATATGACATATTTATATTTAGATGGTAAAACAAAAGCAAAAGAAAGAATAGAATTAGTAGAAAACTTTAATTCGGGAAATGAAGATGTGTTTATTATCTCGTTAAAAGCTGGAGGAAGCGGTCTCAATATTACTGGAGCAGATACTGTAATACATTTTGATCCATGGTGGAATAGCTCAGTTGAAGATCAGGCTACTGCCAGAGCTTATAGATTAGGACAAAAAAAGAATGTAAATGTTTTTAAAATGGTAGCTAAGGGAACTATTGAGGAAAAAATAAATACGATAAAAGAGGGAAAAGAAGAATTAATAAGAGAAATATTAGATCAAAATGAAGAGTTGAGTGTTTTGAGTAAAAAAGAGATATTAAAATTATTGTATGTAAAATAAAATCTGGACAGAAATGAATAAAAATGGTAGAAGATAAAGAGATATATAAAAAAAATCTTGGAGGAAAGATATGATAAAAAAGATAGCAGCATTAACATTATCACTATTTTTATTGGGATGTGGAGGAAAAACTGAGGAAAAGAAGGAGACTAAAAATGAAAAGGTAACTGTAACTGTAGCTCAGGCAGCAAAACCTAAAACTTTAGATCCGCCTCTTGCTAATCAGGTAGCATCTATGACTGTAGCAAGACAGGTATTCAATACTCTTTTAGCTGTAGATGATGAAGGAAATCTTATTCCTGAAATAGCAGAAAAATGGGAATTTGAAAATCCAAAATCTATTCTTTTTACTATAAAAAAAGGAATAAAATTTCATAATGGTGCTGAACTTACAGTGGAAGATGTAGCTTTTTCTGTGGAAAGAATGAGAGAAAAAGCTGGAACTCGTATACTTTTAGAAAAAATAAGTGGTGTTGAAATAGTGGATGATACTCATGTGAGAGTACTTTTATCTAGTGAATTTTCGCCATTGCTGTATAATATGACTCTTTCTCTTTGTGGAATAATAAATAAAGAGGATACATTGAAAAGAGGAGAAAGTGAAATAGCTGTAAATCCAAATGGAACAGGACCTTTCAGACTTACTTATTGGAATAGTGGAGATGTATTAAGATTTGAGCCATTTGAGGATAGCTTTATGGGAAAACCTGAAATAGATGAGCTTGTATTTAAAGTTATACCTGAAGGGAACAACAGACTTATAGCTCTTGAAACTGGAGAAGTGGATATAGCATATAATCTTAGTCCATCTGACATAAAATTTGTAGAGGAAAATAAAGATCTTACTCTAGTAAACAGACCTTCTATGAGAACTGAATATGTAGGATTTAATACTGAAAAAGCTCCATTTAATAAAAAAGAATTTAGACAGGCTGTAAATAATGTTTTAGACAGAGAAGGAATATTGAGTGCTGTTTATGACAATGCAGGAGAGCCGGCTACTTCTATGGTAAGTCCTAACATGATAGGAGGAAAACCAACAGGGGATATCAGCTTGAATTTAGATAAAGCAAAAGAACTTTTAAACAAAGTTGGAGATATTCCTAAAGAGATGAAAATAATGACAGATTCTACTCCAGCCAACATTCAGACTGCTCAGATTATACAGGCTAACTTAAAAGAGTTAGGAATAGATTTGATAATAGAGCCAGTTGAATGGGGAACTTATCTTGAAAAGAGTGCTATTGGACAACATGAATTGATTTTAGGTGGATGGTTCCCAGGAACTAATGACTCTGATATTGTCTTATATCCACTTTATCACACAGATGCAAGAGGAGCAGCTGGAAACAGAAGTTTTTACAGCAATCCTGAATATGATAAATTAGCAGAACAAGGCAGACTTGAAACTGATATGGATAAGAGAGCTGAAATCTATAGAGAAGCTCAAGCTATATTGGAAGAAGATCTTCCATTGATACCTATTCTTAGAAAAAACGAGTTAGTAGGAATGAGAAAAAATATAACTAACTTTATATTCAGACCAAATGGACATCATGTTTTAACAAAGATAAAAAAAATTAAATAAGAAAAGAGAAATGGGGTTGCTGCAAGTTAGTGATAAACTAATTTACACAGCCTCTTTTTATTTTAAAAAAGCTGACAAGAAAGAAAATTTCCAGTCAGCTTTAAGTTATTTTATTCTAATTAGATTTTCCATATAAACTAGGTGAAAAAAGTATTAATATAGGGAAAATTTCCAGTCTTCCCAAAAGCATTACCAGAGACAATATAACTTTATTGATAGCAGAGAAAGATGCATAATTGGAAGTTGGTCCAACTATTCCCATTCCTGGTCCTATGTTGTTAAATGTAGCAGCAACAGCACTGAAGGCAGATAGAAAATCGGGAGAATCCCAGGCTACAAATAAAATAGCTATCAGGAATATAGTGATATACAGCATCAAATAAGTACTTATTCCACTAGATAGTTCTTTTGTAATAACTTTATTGTCCATTTTTATATTTGTAACTCTATTGGGAGTACCTATTTTTTTAAATTCTCCAACAACTGTTTTAAAAAGTATTGCTATTCTTGAAACCTTTAATCCTCCAGCCGTAGAACCAGCACATCCACCTACAAACATAAGAAGGAGAAGAACTGTTTTAGAAAATACAGGCCATGTATCAAAATCCACAGTAGAATATCCTGTTGTAGTAATTACTGATGAAACAGTGAAAAATACATCTCTAAATAAACGGCTGATACTTGTATATGAAGATGATATATTTACTGAAATAGCAATTATAGCTATTGCAACTATACCGCAATAATATTTTAACTCTTCATTTTTGAATACTTGCTTATAGTTTTTTAAAAGCAAAGCATAGAAAAGGTTAAAGTTCATACCACATAGAAGCATTCCTATTCCAAGAACATAATCAATATATGAGCTGTAATAATAAGCAATACTGCTGTTTTTTATTCCAAATCCTCCAGTTCCTACTGTACCGAAAGCATGAACCACAGCATCAAAGAGAGGCATACCGCCAAGCTTCAGTAATATAGTAATAACAATGGTGATAAAAATATATATCATGTAAAGAATTCTTGAATTATAAGACATTTTTGCAACTAATTTACCAAATGTAGGACCAGGGACTTCAGCTTTCATTATGTGAAGAGACTGGTTATTATTTTTAGGCAGTATAGCTAGTGCTAGAACCAGTACACCCATTCCTCCTACAAGATGTGTAAAACTTCTCCAAAATAGGAGAGATTTTTCCAGAGCTTCAACATTAGTTAATATGCTGGCTCCTGTTGTAGTAAAACCACTTACTATTTCAAAAAAAGCATCTATAAAAGAAGGTATTCTTTTACTGAATACAAAAGGAAGAGCACCAAAGAGAGACAGGGCTATCCATGAAGCGGATACTATAACAAGTCCTTCTTTAGCATAAATCTTTTGATTTTCAGGAACTTTCTTAGAAATAAGGATGCTGGAAAACAAAAGTAATATTATTGTGAAAAAATAAGCTTTTTTAACTATAATATCTTCATGATAAAAAAAACTTAATGCTAATGGAATCAGCATAAATCCAGTTTCTATTTTTAGAATATGTCCAATTACATATCTAACCATTTTATTATTCATATTTCATTCCCCATTACTTTAGTATTTTATTGATATCATCTAAGAATTTTTCAGTAGTAACAATGATGACTCTGTCCTGAGGTTTTAATACATCAAGCCCTCCAGGGAATATCAGCTGACCTTTTCTTAAAATATAGGCAATAAGAAGATTATCTTTTATATCCAAATCTTTTAATGGGATATTAATAACATTACTGTTTTCAGGAACTTTAAATTCAATAGCTTCAACATTGTTATCCACAAGTCTGTAAAGTGTTTCAATATTTTCTCCTTGAGAACTTACCAATGATCTGACTATTCTTACTATATAGTCAGCAATTATTTTTTTAGGAGTAACAATAGATTGGAGACCTACAAGCTCCAGAACATTAAATAGAGATATACCATTTATTTTTGTAATAGTTTTTTTGATTCCTAATTTATTGGCATACATAGAGAGAATAATGTTTTCTTCATCTATCCCAGTAAGAGATACACAGGCATCATATTCACCAAATCTTTCTTCATCAAGAAGTTCACTGTCAGTTCCATCTCCATGAACTACAACAGCGTTTTCATATATACCGCTCAATTCTTGAGCTTTTTCTTCATCAATTTCAATTATTTTTACATCCATCATTCTTTCTAAAAGTATCTCTGTTAAGTAGTAAGTAATACGCCCACCACCAATTATAACAACAGATTTTATACGCTCTTCTTTATGTCCAAGAGACTTGTAAAATTTAGAAAGTTCACTTTGAATGCCAGTTACATAGATTCTGTCTCCAGCCTGTAAGATAAAATTACCTGTTGGAATATACACTTCCTGTCCTCTTTTTACAATACAGACTAAAATACTTGCAAAATATTTATTTTTAAATTCTACTAACTTTATTCCATCTAAATAGGTATCTTTTTCTACAAGAACTTCTACAAGATTCACTTTATTTCCAGCAAAAGTTTCAACATTTAAAGCATTAGGAAATTCTAGATTTCTAGCTATAAAATAAGCAGCTTCTGCTTCAGGATTCAGCATTATATCTATTCCTAAAGAATCACTCATAAATTTCATTTGAGAAGAATATTCAGGATTTCTGACTCTGGCTATTGTATATTGTGCTCCCATTTTTTTTGCTATTACTGATGAAATAATATTGATCTCATCAGAATGTGTAACAGCTATAAAAATATCTGCTGTCTCTACAGAAGCTTCTCTTAATACTTCGCAGTTAGCTCCATTTCCAACTAATCCCATAATATCAGAAGATGAAAGAATTCTGTCTAATATTTTTGGCTCCTCTTCAATAAGCGTTATATCATTTCCTTCTATAGCAAGGTCTTTGCAGAGCAGTTCCCCTATTTTTCCTGCACCAACAATCGTAATTTTCATACCATACTCCTATTTAAAAAATATAATTATATTAATTTTTAGTATGAGATAATTATAGCACAAGATTCATATGTTTCCAAAATTAAAAAATATAAAATAAAGGGGGAAATTTCTTTTTATGCCATCCTCTTTGTAAATTACTTGCAAAAAAAAGTTGTCTACTAAAAGGGGGTATGTCTATCCTTTTTCTATCCTCTTTTATTGGGGTT